>Ga0206851_1172_pt2 | contig 16201 bp, 5 predicted proteins | sample Alteio_BWOrgCont_13_FD_152904 | JGI IMG/M metagenome (GOLD analysis project Ga0206851, IMG submission 152904) | Enriched cells from forest soil in Barre Woods Harvard Forest LTER site, Petersham, Massachusetts, United States -... | ecosystem: Environmental > Terrestrial > Soil > Temperate forest > O... | reverse complement strand
AAGGTCCGCCCTGGAAAACAGGGTTTTTGTGATCGGTCCCAAAACAAATACCTACCGGAATGGAAAAGGTACGGTGGCCGGATATATCCGCGATGCAAAAACCGGAGAGACACTGGTAGGGGCCACCGTTTCCCTTGACAATCCTCCCATCGGCGTAAGTACTGATCAGTTTGGATATTTTTCGCTGACAGTACCGCTGGGCCCGCATGTATTACATATTTCGAGTATCGGGATGAAGGAAACGGTTCGTCATATTGCTCTCTACTCCGACGGTAAGCTGAATATCGAAATGGAACAATTTATACCGGGTTTGAAAGCTGTCACCATCACTTCAGAAAAAAATTCTAATACCGGACGCCTCCAAATGGGTGTGGACAGGCTGAACATTAAAACGATCCGGCAGATGCCCGTTGTTTTTGGCGAAGTCGATATCTTAAGGGCCGTGCTGACACTTCCGGGTGTCACTTCAGTTGGCGAAGCTTCTACCGGCTTTAATGTGCGGGGGGGATCCGCCGATCAGAACCTCGTGCTATTTAATAATTCCACTATTTATAATCCTTCCCACTTTTTTGGATTCTTTTCTTCCTTCAATCCGGATGTTGTGAAAGGCGTAGAATTATATAAAAGCAGTGTACCGGAAAAATATGGAGGCAGATTATCTTCCGTGCTGGATGTTACAACCCGCGACGGAAATTCAAAAAAGATATCAGGCGCCGGCGGGATTGGCCCGCTGGATGCACGACTTACCCTTGAAGGTCCTTTATTCAGTGAAAAAACAACTTTCCTGGTAGCAGGCCGCTCCACTTATTCCGACTGGCTGCTGAAACAGATACCAAATGATGCCTATCAAAACAGCACAGCCGGTTTTTATGATGCAAACCTGCGGCTCACTCATGAAATAAATGCAAAAAATCATTTATTTCTGACGGGTTATATCAGCAGTGACCGGTTCAGCCTGAACAGTGACACACTGTATAAATACCAGAATAAAAATGTTAACCTTCAATGGAAACATGAATTCAATAACCGGTTCAATGCTGTTTTCATGGCGGGTATTGACGATTATAATTACTCCATTACAAGTACTTTGAATCCCATCAACGCCTATAAACTTTCATTTAAAATCACACAGTACGTTTTTCACGGCGATTTTACGTATAACATCAATACAGTACACACACTGGATTTCGGTGTAAGTTCCATTTATTATAAATTATATCCGGGGTCGCTGGATCCACAGGGCTCAAAATCGCTGGTCGTACCCGATCATGTGCCTACCGAACAGGCACTTGAGTCCGCTGCCTATCTGGGAGACAGAATAAACCTTGGCACCAAATTCTCCGTAAACCTGGGTATCCGGTATTCCTACTACAATTATTTAGGGCCCCAAAATATTTATACATATACGCCGGGTCAGCCACTGGAAACGACCAGCATCATCGATTCGACTTATTATGGGCCGGGTAAAAATATCAAGACCTATCAGTATCCCGATTACCGGGTTTCCGCCCGCTATATTTTAAATGATAATTCATCCTTAAAAATCAGTTACAATTCATTACATCAGTTTATTCACCAGCTGACAAATACGACGGCTATTTCACCGACTGATATCTGGAAACTCAGCGGACCCCATATCAAACCCCAAAGCGGTCAGCAACTTTCCCTGGGATACTACCACGATTTCAAATCACATACAATCGAGACATCCCTGGAAGTGTATTACAAGAAAATTGATGATTATCTCGATTACAAAAGCGGCGCATCGCTGGTACTCAATCATCATATTGAAACCGACGTTCTGACAACGAGGGGTAAGGCATACGGCGCAGAATTGCTGATAAAGAAAACGGCCGGTAAACTGAACGGATGGTTAAGCTATACTTATTCACGCACTTTCCTGCAACAGGACGATCCGAACGCGGGACAGCTGATAAACAATGGCGCTTACTATCCCGCGAACTATGACCGGCCCAGTGTATTGAATTTTATAGGAAACTATCAGATCAACCACCGCTTCAGTGTTTCACTCAATGTCAATTACAGCACCGGCAGACCAATCACATTACCCACAGCTATTTATGATCTCGGTGGTGGCGAGCGCGTTTATTATTCTGAAAGAAATGCATATCGCATACCTGACTATTTCAGGATGGATCTGTCAATAAATATTGAAGGCAATCATAAAATAAAAAAATTCAAGCATAGCTCCTGGTCCATCGGTGTATACAATCTGACCGGCCAGAACAATCCCTATTCCATTTATTTTACAGAAGAAAATGGTGTGATCAAAGGATATAAGCTTTCGATATTCGGTTCACCGGTTCCATCCATCACATACAACTTTAAATTCTAGATGAAGCGTCTGATATATATGTTGCTGATTACTGCTACTGTTACCCTGGGAGGCCCGGGCTGTAAAGAAGTGTACACACCTCCGGCTATAAAAAACAATCCGTTCCTGCTCGTTGTGGATGGTATCGTGATCAGCGGAAATGATTCCACTATCATCACACTGTCCCGTACAAGGAACATCGCCGATACGGTACCTTCTGTCAAAGAGCTGAATGCTAAGGTTTCTGTCCTGGGTATAACGGGTGTTGAATATCCTCTTACGGAGGAAGGTAATGGAAGGTATGCCGTTGATCAGCTCGCACTGTATCCGGGCCAGCAGTATCAGCTAAAAATCGTTACAACTGACGGGAATGAATTTCGTTCTGCCCTTGGTAACGTACAGATCAGTCCGCCGATAGATTCATTATATTGGAACCAGGACTCTTCTTTTAATGTCCATGTATATTTAAATACGCATGATCCTACAAACCAGACCAGATATTACCGCTGGAAATATGTGGAAACCTGGGAATATCATTCTGCATTTGATGCGTTTCTTGATTACAACAATGGAGATGTCATCGCCCGACCGCTGGATAATCAGATTTACAGATGTTATAAATCGGTGCCCTCCTCAACCATTGAAGTTGTATCCACAACGCAATTATCAAGTTCTGTAGTAAATAAATATGAAATAACTCAGGTACCGCAGACGTCTGAAAAAATAAGTGAAACATATAGTAACCTGGTCAGTCAGTACGCGATACCGGTGGAGGCTTATAATTTCTGGTCCAATCTGAAAAGAAATACCGAACAACTGGGGTCGTTATTCGATCTGCAGCCATTTACCGAACTGGGAAATATAACCTGCGTAAATAATCCTTCTGTTAATTGTATTGGATTTATCAGTTTTACAACCCTACAGTCCAAACGGATTTTCATTTCAAAGAACGAGGTGGTAAACTGGAATTATTTCCCCTACTATGGTCTTGGGTGTTCTCAAGACACTGTTAAGGTTGAAGACATTGATAAGTATTTCCAACCCCCGGGTGGTCCTTATTCCAACTCACTGATCGGGACTGCTAATGGACCCTATATTTTGTCATCAGTTCTCTGCGTGGACTGCACCAATCATGGAGGAACAACTATAAAACCACCCTATTGGCCATAAACTTTTTAACCATGCGTCGATTTTCGCGGATATTTTTTCCGTTCATACATAAAAAGTTTATTGCGGTTCTTTTTGTCATGATTTGCGAAGTATCCTTTGCACAGGATCCTTTTTTGGGTAAGCTGACGACCAGTTTGAATGAACATGAAGCAACAGATTCCAAAGAAAAAATTTATCTCCAGACGGACAAATCATTTTATATAACGGGTGAAATATTATGGTTTAAATCATACGTGGTAGACGCCTCCATGAACAGGTTATTTTCCCTTAGTAAAGTAGCTTATGTGGAAATAATAAACCGGGATTCCAAACCGGTCGTACAGGGCAAAATTTTACTTCAGAAAGGCCTTGGCAGCGGATCGTTTTTTATCCCTCTGTCACTACCTACAGGATCTTATAAAATCCGCGCTTATACAAACTGGATGAAAAACTTCGGTGCGGATTACTATTTTGAAAAAAATATCACGATTGTAAATACGATGAAGAGAAGCCAGGATACGCTGACTCAGAAAACAGCGGGCTTCGACATTCAGTTCTTCCCGGAAGGAGGCAGCCTGGTTGATGGCACTCCCTGTATTGTTGGATTTAAAGCTGTTGATGAAACCGGCAAAGGAGTGACGGTAGATGGAGAGATCGTTGATCAGGACAAAATAAATGTGGCGCATTTTCAAAGCGGGTTATTTGGTATGGGTCATTTTGAAATAAACCCATCCGCCGCTAAACAATATAAGGCTTACGTGCGTGTAGGGGGCAATCAGTTAACCATTGCTAATTTTCCGGCCGTATCCCAGAAAGGATATACATTAAAAGTAGTGTCCGATCCGAATAATCTTACGATCTCCGCCACATCGAATTACGATGGTGATAACAGACCACTATATCTGTTGATTCATATACGCGGACTTACTAAATACGCGGGCGTGCTACCGCTGGACCATGGAAAGGGCAGCACGACCATTCCGCTGCCGAGCCTCGGTGAGGGCATTTCCAGCATTACGCTGTTTAACGGGAATCAACAGGCGGTTTGTGAAAGACTTATTTTCCGGATGCCTTCCAATCTTGATTTATCTGCGCAATCCGAAATGGAAGAATATCAGACAAGAAAGAAAATTACAACACATATTCGTCTGAATAATTTGGCAACTGATTCCTCCAAATCTGCCTTTCTGGCCATGTCAGTGTTCAGAACAGATAGTTTACAATCCGAGGAAGGCGCGGATATCCGCGCTTATTTATACCTGTCTTCGGACATCAGGGGAAACATAGAACATCCCGAATATTATTTCACCCATAAGGGCGAACAATACGAATCTGCCATCGAAAATCTGATGCTTACGCAGGGCTGGAGGCGATTCAAATGGGATGATGCATTACAAAACACGAAGCCTGCTTTCGAATATATTCCTGAATGGACGGGCCACCTGGTAAATGCCCGTATCACCGACCGCATCAGTGGTCAGCCGTTGGAAGGACAGGGTGTTTATCTCGCCGGACCTGGTATCAAATCCCAGCTTGCGGGTTCCGTCAGCAATAAAAACGGGCAACTGCTTTTTGATCTTCCGCACTTACTGGGGTCGAATGTAATTGTTCTGCAAACAGAAAACAGAACGGACAGTAATTACAGAATCGATGTATCAAATCCTTTTAGTGAAAAATATTCAGCCAGTTATTACCCGGCTTTTAAAATGAACAGCACGCTGAAATCGGATCTGCAGTTCTATAATATCGGCACACAGGTGGAAAATGTTTATCTGCTGAGTAACCTGATTAAATTTAAAGCGCCGGTCTATAGCGACAGTACTTCTTTTTATGGTGAGCCCGACAAGAAATTTTTTCTGGACGACTATACGCGCTTCAATACCATGGAAGAAGTTGTACGGGAATACGTCACCGGGGTATCGGTGCACCGCAGCAGGGACCGGTTTACTTTTCGCCTGATGAACGATCCGCAGAAACTCTTCTTTGACCAGGATCCGTTGATTGTGTTGGACGGTGTTCCCATTTTCGACGCAACCGAAGTAATGTCGCTCGATCCATTGAAAATTAAAAAAATAGAAGTCGTCAACCGGAAGTTCTTCCTCGGATCTGTTGTCGCCAGTGGCATTTTCGCTCTGTATTCTTACAATAATGATATGGCAGGCCTCCAGATGAATACCCGGGCACTGATCCTGGATTATGAAGGATTACAATTACAGCGTGAATTTTATTCTCCCAAATACGATGCATCCCAAACTGGTTTGAAACGTGTGCCAGATTTCAGAAACGTACTTGCCTGGGAGCCCAACATTGTGATTGGTAAAAGCGGAGAAGCAGAAATCAATTTTTATTCATCCGACCGGAAAGGAAAATACGTTGGTGTTGTAGAAGGCATTAATCAGAATGGGGTTGCGGGGAGTACGAAGTTTTATTTTGAGGTACAGTAAAATTTTTCTTAGTGTGGTGAATGTGATGAGGGTGGGAAATGTTGGAATTCAAAATGAAGGGTGGAGATGATAGTTTGAGGATGTGCAATGGGCTTCGCACCGGTCAATTTAAAATGATAGATTCAAAATACATACTCACCTTATTATTTCCTTTATCAACTTTGAATTCCAACATTTCCCACCCTCATCACGTTTACCACATTGTTAATAGGGCCTTGTTCATTTAGAGATGTTTTTTAAATATAGAAAAGCCGGTCCTTTCTTAAAATCAACTCCCGGTTTTATAAAACTGGGTGCGATGGAAAAATTGCCCAGTAAAATATCCGGTTTGCCATCCCTGTTCAGATCGCCTACGTCCATAGTGAGCCAGCGTCCCTGCTGCGTGGCGGGTAAGGAATGCGGCATGAAATTAAAATCACCCTTGTTCTCCAGATATACAAATCCTTCTTCCGGCTGATTCTTATAGTCTGCAAAAAAAGAAATCACCGCCAGATCCAGATCGCCATCGCCATCAAAATCACGGGCCATGGCTTTATAACATCCGTTGATGGGGAAAAAGTACCGTTGTTTGAAATTCCAATGACCGTCGTTTAAGAATATATATACGCCGTGATAAGGTTTCAGCACAACAGAAAAATCTGCATTATCACCGCAGGTATACACGATATCCGGATATCCATCATGATTGAAATCGTCCATTTCAAAATACGTGGAGCCATAGGAAGGCGGAAAGTTCAGGATTTCCCTCTGGTCAAATTGACCCTTACCACTGTTTGTAAATAAAAAAATCCCTTCTTCTCCCTGGGCAAACAACACAAAAAGGTCCGGCAATCCATCATGGTTGTAATCCTGCACGTACGCTTTTATAGCGCCCGGTACAGGCCGCAAAACATGCCGGCTATAGTGATGATCGTCCAGGTTTTCATACCAGCTAAGCGCCCCGGTAAGGTGTCCGAATTCGCAAACCAGTTCGTCCAATTTACCATCTCCGTTCAGATCAACCCGGATCGACTGAACGGGACGCTGCAATGAAGTAATAGGCGACGGGGTATCCAGCGCCATTTTTCCTTCTGCGGTCATGTGCACGGTCTGAAGTCTTCCAAGTTTCGCATTGTTCGGATTTAAATTTCCGATATTGGTCGCCACCATAGCTCCTGCATGAAAATCGATATCAACCACCGGACCTGAAAAATGCAGGGAATCAAGAGACTGAAGATGATCATCATAACGCATCAGCGATTCGCGGAAAATATCAGCCTGTAAAACAGTATAGGGAACCCGGGTTGTATCTATCTGTATAAAACAGGTGGTCGGACTGAGTTTTGTAATAAGCGGTGCAGACACACTGAATATATCCAGATCGTTTTTTATCGGGTAGGGTCGTTGTTGCGCAGGCAGGGAATCCGGTGCAGTAGCCAGGTAGAAATTGATAATATTCTGCCATTGTGCGGGATTCAAAATGGGTTCAGAAGGATAGAAATTCGGCGGTAAATGTATATCTCTTCGCATGGATGGATATTCCTTCCAGTTGTGACTAAATATGCCCAGCCTGGGTCCCATATTTGGCAATACGCCGTTTTCCCAGGAGTTTACGTCCAGCAACGATGGCTCTGGAAATGAATGACAACTTTGACAATATTTTTTTGCCAGTGCCTCCCCCGCTGCCACAGAATCCGTTGGTATTTGTTTATGGGATTGATTTCTGTTATATGGATCACAGGAATAAATACAGCACAAAAAAATAGCTACTATGAGATAGCGCAAGATTAAAGATTTATTTTCCGTTTGACCCCTTTACTATCCGTTACCTCTATACCGGTTACCTGATCGTCTACCCGGATGAACCGCCCGGATTCGGAGAGGAAGGACGTTCCATAATAAAATTCCTGTTCAACGGTATTGCCATTTTTATATTTAATGGTGGCTTTTACATCCATCGGAGCCAGTTGTATTATCTTTTGATTTTTCTTCAGTCTGAATACTTTTAAAGGACCCTTGTTCTGACTGGCTGCCACCAGGTATTGTCCGTTGGCACCGCCTAATTTCACCAACGCCTTACCATTTCCCGGAATAAAAATTCCACTCTCCAATATGGATTTTGCATGGAAACCGTTTTGCCCGTCTCCGCTCAGCATTAAACCATTCATTGCATCATACCGGCCAACTGCCACATCGGTACCAAAATCATTTGAATTCAACACCAGATCGGGATTTCCATCCCCGTCCAGATCATCGGTAACCATCCCGTTGATCATGGAAAATTGTGCTTCTTTGGGAAGCGGGATCAATGTGAATGCGCCGTTGCCGTCATTCCTCAGGAGCATCGTCTGAAACTCGTTTGCTTCCAGTATCAATGCATTTTTTCTCTCTTCTTCAGTAAGCACCTGATCCATCCCGGCAACAGCAAAAGACCGGTAGGTAGGAAATTTCTTTCGCATCGCATTTATCTGTTTTAATAGATCATCCCTGCCCTGTGCCGGAAATTCCTTCTTCTTACCTTCCTGATCGGGAAGATAAAGCGAGGGAATCATATCGTAAATACCATTGTTATCAAAATCTTTTGAATATATGTGCACCGGATATTGCTGATCACCACGGAAGTAACTGTTCTTTCCCAGGTTCCCGACTATATAATCCATGTCGCCATCATGGTCGAAATCACATGCCGTAATACTATTCCACCATCCATGAACTTTGTTAAGTCCGGTTTCGGGGGTAACATCCACAAACTTCCCGTGATTGTTTTTTAGAAATGCGAGTGACATATATTCACCCGCCATAATCAGATCAGGCCATCCGTCATTATCAAAATCAGTAAACACAGCGTCGCAAACCATGCCGCATTTGACGAGGTCACCAGCTACCGACGCCGTTACATCGGTAAAAAGAACATGACCGTCTTTTGAATCATTTCTGAATATAAAACTGGAAACCGGCTTGGGATAGTTACCGGGATCCACCCTGCCTGAAACAAAAAGATCGAGATCACCATCGTGATCGTAGTCAGCAGCCCGCACACACATCTTACTCGTCAGATTAATCGGAATAGATTCCCGATGTTCGGTAAAATTTCCTTTGCCATCGTTGAGATAAAAATGATCCTGAAAGCCGGATGTATTGGAACGCGCTTCATTCCCACCGGAAGCAATATAAAGATCGAGGTCCCCATCGCCATCCGCATCAAATAACAGCAAACCCATATCGTGGCTAATCTTTGTAAGTGAATCAGCGCCCAGCAGTGACTTCTGAATAAACTTTCCATCCGCCTGCTGCAGAAAAATTCTCGCACTGTGATAAGCCGATCCGCCCATGATCAGATCATCGAGACCGTTGCCATCGATATCCCCGACCGCGAGCGCGGGGCCGTAATCAGATAATTTATGCGGAAGTAATTTCTGGACATTAAAATCAATGTAGTCTCTTTCCTGGTGTGTGAATGTCAAACCCAGAGAATCGGTGACTTCGGTAAACAGATTATTTTTTGCGAGCACGTCTTTCTTAAAATCATATTGTGATTGCGCATCTTTTTGATTCACGGTCAACAGCTGATCTGCCTTTACATGTGTGAGCCATTGGAATTTGCCCCCCTGCCAACGGATCAGGATCGAATCCACTTCATCCGTTTTTCCAAGCCCAAAGAAGGCGATATCCTGCATCGTAGACAGATATCCGCGATAAGGGGTGTTTTCAAAAACCTGTTTCTTTCCATGGTCATAGTGAAGTTCTATCCATGCACCGAATCCATTCAGGTTGGGATTCTCTCCCTTACATTTTATTTTTAGAAAATGATTCGGCTCTTTTTGAATCTCCTTACTCTTATTACGATAAATACCGGCCTCATCATTGATGTTGTTTACAATCAAATCGGGGAAGCCGTCATTATCCAGATCCGCATAGGCAGCCCCGTTAGAGAATGTCGGAACCATCATTCCCCAATCTTCACTTACATCTGTGAAACTCAGATTGCCATTGTTATGAAAGGCATAGTTGTGCAGTTTCACTTCCGGTATCTGTTTCAGCAAATCTCCCGTAGACACCAGAGAAATGGATTGATTTCTGAAAGAAATAAAGTCATGGTCGGTAACATCTTTGGGAAAACCATTGGTGATAATCAGATCCCGGTAGCCGTCATTATCAAAATCGGTCAGCATGGGTGTCCAGCTCCAGTCTGTTTCGGCTACTCCGGCATAAAAAGAAATGTCACTGAAAACCGGGGCTCCCAGTGAATCGTTCCTGTTTATTCTGGGACCCTGGTTTAACTGCAGGGTATTGCGTACGTATTGATAATTGTATCCAAAAAGATCACTGTTCTGGTAGGTCAGATAACTTCCACTGCTCAGCATCATTTTTTTCCTGAAATTATCTTCCGGATTCATGTCCAGCACGATCATATCTTCCAATCCGTCATTATTTATATCATTCACATCGATTCCCATGGAATTGGAAGAAGTATGTTTGAAATAATCTGAGAGGTGGTCGGTAAATGTTCCGTCATGATTATTGATGAGCATCAGATCATTGGGAAGGTAATCGTTGGTGACATATAAATCCTTCCATCCATCCTGGTTGATGTCGCAGACGTTTACACTGTGGCCATATCCTTCAATGGCAACCCCTGCAGCCTTACTCACATCTGTAAACACCGGGTGTTTCAGTGAATCACTCCAGCTGTTGCGGAAAAGTTTGCCGCTGCTGCTGAACGATCCGTCTCTCGCGAGTTTATGAAAAACATTCGGAAGGGTTGAATTGACAATTTCATTTACGACGAGGTACATATCCAGATCGCCGTCGTTATCATAATCGAAAAAAGCAGCCATGGTGGAAAAGCTCGTGTCCGCCAGTCCATATTCCGCTGCCATATCTTTAAAATGAGGAATCCCATCCTTATCGACACCCTGGTTAATATATAAAATATTTTTTCTTCTTTCTGCTTTAGGGTTGATGGTTGCCGAAATATAGATGTCCGGCCATCCATCGTTGTTGATATCCACCACTGTTACACCCCGGCACCATTTCCCCTCTCCGTCGGCACCGGATGCGGTGGTAATATCATCGAATTTAAAATCCCCCTTATTCAGGTATAATTTATTGGGTACGAGATTGCCGGTAAAATAAATATCCGGCAACCCGTCCTGATTAAAATCACCAACCCCCACGCCACCTCCATTATAAATATTGGAAACATTCAGCACATTCATGGAATCCGTTTCCTTTATTTCATTCCTGAAATGTATACCTGAATGATCTGACGAAATCGTTTCGAATAAAGTCTTGTGCCGGTTGCAGGAAAAACAAATACAAATCAGGAGAGTAAAAAATAGATAACGGGTACCTGTCAAATCGAACATTGAATATGTTTTCTGCTGCAATATAATAGTTTCAGTAATAATGCGAAGGTTGCTGTAAAAGCAAAGTCCCGTCTGGACTGGCCAGGACGGGACTTTACTTTTAATTATGAAAACAACCGGTTTAGTACCCAGGGTTCTGTGTCAGGGTTGGTTTACCTGCTATAGTACTGGCATCTATTTCCTGTTGTGGAATAGCGAAATAAACTGAAGTTGGTTTAAATGTCGCGCCTTGAATCAATGTATATCCTGAACTCACTTCATGAGCTACGTATGCATTCAATTCAGTCGCTGCAGTTCCCCAACGTACCAGGTCGAAGAAGCGCTGACCTTCCATTCCCAGCTCTATCCTTCTTTCAAACTGTACATATTTACGGGCAGTTGCCTGATCTGTGAAAAAACCGGTTGCGTAAGGAGAAACCTTATAGTTAGCAACTGAACCAGGTACAAAATCTGCTGCATTTGCGGCTCTGGCTCTTACCAGATTTACATCAGCCAGTGCATTAGCGAGGCTTCCTACTTCCACTTCACATTCTGCTGCCCAGAGTAATACATCAGCAAAGCGAATCAGGTTGATATTGATGGCTGTATAACCGGGAGTCCATGAAGACTTGTCGGTATATACGCCAATCTGTGATTTATAAGGCACATTCTTAATAGGCAGATAGGGACCAGCACTTGCCTGGTTACGAACCCATACAAACCCGGGATTTATACCCCAGTCCTGATAAGGAATTCCTCTTCTTCCTACTGTCCGGTCCAGACGGGGATCCACGGGAGTGGTATTATCCGGAGTATAAGGATCACTTGACTTCAGACCCTGATCATTTTTCAGATTAGAACTGTTGTAAGTGTCCGGCATAGCATACCCAGAAGCATCTGTTTTGAATGCATTTACAAGACTATAAGATGGCTGGTTAAATCCGCAACATCCGATCGGTCCCTGGTAATCGAAATTCAATACGTCACCATCATTGGCGTTGGCCGCACCGGATCCGTCATTCACAGAATTCTGTGCTGCGAAAACCGACTCAGGACCATTTTTGGTAGCTGCATTGAAATTGTCTGAATATTTGGGAAGCAGCGCATATTTATCGCCCTTGGCAGTTTTACCGTTGGCGATAATAGTTGTTAATAACGGTAGTGCATCAGAATATTTCTGCTGGAACATATATGCTTTCGCGAGTAAACACTCAGCGGCCCATTTGTTTGCTCTTCCGATATCTGATTGTTTTTCGGGCAGGTTAGAAGCAGCATAATTGATATCTGCTTCAATCTTTGGCCATACTTCAGCATTGTTGGCATTCACGTCGGTACTGTTTGGAACACGCCAGTTACCGGCTATATAGGTAACCGATTCATCAACGTATGGAACGTTGCCATACATTTTCTTCAGTTCCATCATATAAAATGCACGCAGGAACCGGGCTTCTGATACCAGTTCAACGGTATCAGCTGCAACGATATCCTTTGCCAGGCGCAATTCCCTCATCACTTCATTCGCGCGCTGAACGGCATCATACATGGCTTCCCATTTTCCTTCCAGGTAGTTGTTGGTTGAAGACTCAGACCAGGTCATCAGAGAAACGATATCTGGCTGGTCACCCGGATCTGAACCCTTATGTGCATCATCAGCGCACACACCGCCATACACCCAGTTGCTGCCTGCAGATACCCATGTACCACCACCAGGTACCGCGGTTCCTGCACCACCTACTCCGTCGAGCATGGAATAGGCTCCGATCAGGAGACCCTCAACACCTGCTTTTGTTGCAACCACATCCGGTGTATAACTGCCGATGGGTGGTTTCGTCAAAAAGCTTTTGCTACAGGAGAACACCAGTGCTACAACTGTGACCCCGAGCGGAAGAAATATTTTAAAATTTTGCTTTTTTCATATGTTTTAATTTAACAGATATTCAATGAGTTAAAAAGTAAGGCTTAAACCAACGGAATAGGATTTCTGGTTGCCAGGATATGATCCATAGTCAATACCAAAAGTTCCAGTTGCGGCTCCGCCAGTCTGTCCGCCGACTTCAGGATCAAGACCTGTATAACCAGTGATGGTGAAAAGGTTTGAACCCTGTACATACACTCTTAACTTATCAATACCTACGCTTTTCAATGGGGCAGTTGGTAAAGTATATCCGATGATCAGAGAACGACATTTGAAGAAGGAAGCGTTTTCTTTATAGAAAGAATTCGGAACCGTGTTCGTGCTGAATGTTGATGCGTTTTCGAGAATCGGTGCTTTTGGATTCAGATTAGTTGGTGTCCAGGAATTGTAGAGTAAGTTGATACTCTTGTTTCCCTGGAAGGAAGCCCACATATCGGTCCAGTAGCGTGTATAGTTAACAACTTCATTTCCATAAGAACCATAGAACAGAACGGTGAAATCAAAATCCTTTACAGTTGCATTGGCATTGATACCATATGTAAACTTGGGATTTGGGTTACCAAAGAAAGTACGGTCGTTGTCGTCAATCTTACCGTCTTTGTTAAGATCCGCATATTTGAAACGGCCCGGAGCGGCATCCTGCTGCGTGGGTGATTTGGCCACATCATCGGCACCGGAGAAGTAACCGATTACCTGGTAACCAAAGAATGCTCCTACCGGATGACCCTGCGCGTTACGCACGAAGTTACCGATACGTGTACCACCTGTTTCGAAGTAACCACCAGCATTTGGCACACTGACAACCTTTGATGTATATGTAGTGAAGATACCGGTTACGTTTAATTTAGACACCGGGCTCAACGTTGCGTGATAAGTCAGACTCATATCGATACCGTTGTTTTGAACGTCTCCGATGTTCACTGCTGGTGCCTGTGCACCTGGTTCTGAACTGGAGAATGCACCGGATGTTGCAGCCGCATTATCCTGGAATAACAGACCCTGAATTTTCTTTTGATAGTATTCGATGGTGAATTCAACTTTGTTTTTAATCAGCACCGCATCTAAACCAAAGTTCGTAATGATATCCTGCTCCCAACCGGTATTTGGACTGCCGTACTGTGACGCACGGAAACCTAATGCATTACTGCTGCCGCTTTGACCACTGATATCATAATAAGAGGTACCTGCACCTGCTGAATAAAGAGTGAACTGATTTAATGGGTTTACGTTAGCATAAGAACCCAGTTTACCCCAGCTGGCCCGGAGTTTCAGGAAGTTCAGCCATGTTACGCCACTCATGAAATCTTCCTGGGTCAGGATCCATCCGCCGGAAAAGGCCGGGAAATAACCATATTTCTGATCTTCACCAAAAACAGATGCACCATCCCGGCGAATCGTTGCGGTAAACAAATAACGGTCATTATAAGAATAAATACCCTGAGCAAAGAGTGAATATAAAGAGGCTGCACCTGCAGAGCTTCCGTTTACCTGTCCTTTGGGATCTCCGTTGGTCAAAGTCCAGAGGTTCATGTTGTCAGAAAAATAATTGATTCTTGTACCACCCACAGCTCTGAAATTTTGGTCGATGGCTTCAGAACCCACAAACACTTTTACATTACTTTTTCCAAATGTGTTGGCATAAGTCAAAGTATTTGTCCAATCCCAGTAACTTCCATAGCTGGCATTTTCAGCAAATCCGTTGGACCCATTGTTTTCGGCATTTTCATATGTATGATATGTAAAGTTCCATTGGTAACTGTTTGACACATTACCACCGATGCTGGTTCTGAATGTAAAATGCTTCAGGAAGTCAACCTGGCCCCAGATGTTACCCATGATCTGCCAGTTATTACCACGGTTATTTTTTGTGCGTTCCTGGTCAGCCACGGGATTTTCTGAGTTTCCCAGTTCCGGTCCGTTTGAACCGGCCCAGTTACCCTGGCTGTCATGTACCGGAATAATCGGTTGTTCACGATAATCATAGTTAATCGTGTTTTCACCGAAATAAGATATCTGCGGGTTATTCAGATAGAAGGCATAAAAATTTTCTCCCACGCTGATTCCCTTTGTTAACTGGAAACTGGTATTCATCCTCATCATGTATCTTTTCAGATATGTATCGATGAGTGTTCCCTGCTGGTTAAAATATCCTGCGGAGAAGAAATAAGTAGATTTATCGCTGCCACCCTGTAATCCGATATTGTAACTCTGTATCGGTGCCGGTTTAAACAATTCACCGAACCAGTTAGTTCCCTGTTTGTTGGCAGCAGTGATCTGGTAGATCGGACCCTTACTGTAATCCACATTATATAATGAGGGGTCTACAGCAGGACTGCCGGCTTTTGCACCACCCGGTGTAATATAATCAGGTAAAACAGGTGTAGGTCCGTCACCATATTGCTGTGAGGAAGGGTTTCCTGTTGAATCTACCTGGCCTGAAGTTTTATCCGCCTGCCAGAGGGCATCCGCCAGCTGCTGTGCATTCAGCAGGTGGAATGGATTTCCTGACAAGGGAATCTGTGTTCCGATATAACCATCGAAAGTAAGTGTCGGCTTGCCAACTGACTTACCTCTTTTAGTTGTGATGATCACAACCCCATTGGAACCACGTACACCGAAGATCGATGCGGATGCATCTTTCAACACCTGTACGGATTCGATGTCGTTTGCATTGATATCATGGAAGCTCAAGGGCACTCCATCAATAATATACAGCGGATCGGTATTACCAAAAGATGTAACCCCGCGAATGAACACGTTGGTCGGTCCGCCGGGAGCACCTGAAGTAATAACCGTTACACCGGAAGCCTGTCCCTGCAGCATCTGCTCGGGGCTTCCCGCCTGTATGGCTTTCATGTCCTTGACATTCACAACGTCCACCGCACCGGTCAGATCTTTTTTCTTCTGGGTGGTGTACCCTGTTACGACCACGTCGTTCAGAGATGTGGCAGATGTAGAGAGAAATACATCTCCCACGCTGTTCCCTTTTACAGGAACCTGCAACATTTCATAACCAACGATGGTAACGATT
>Ga0206851_1177_pt1 | contig 16269 bp, 18 predicted proteins | sample Alteio_BWOrgCont_13_FD_152904 | JGI IMG/M metagenome (GOLD analysis project Ga0206851, IMG submission 152904) | Enriched cells from forest soil in Barre Woods Harvard Forest LTER site, Petersham, Massachusetts, United States -... | ecosystem: Environmental > Terrestrial > Soil > Temperate forest >... | reverse complement strand
CATTGGAAGTTATGATATGACGGTAGGATTATGGATAAAACTCGCACGACGCATCAATGAAATATTCGCTAGGAACGAGGCGGATGGAATTGTCATAACCCATGGTACCGATACCCAGGAAGAAACGGCGTATTTTCTGAATCTGACTGTTCAGTCAGTTAAGCCGGTCGTTTTAACCGGATCCATGCGGCCCGCAACCGCCATCAGTGCCGATGGATCTAAAAATCTATATGACGCATCCTCGTAGCAGCTGATACAAACAGCAGAGGGAAAGGGGTGATGATATGCTTCAACGAAAATATTTATGACGCCAAAAATATAGTGAAGACAAATACGACCAATGTGAATGCGTTCTCATCACCGAATACCGGTTCCATAGGCCAGCTATATGATGGCAGGGTATTTTATAATACGGAAACGATAAACAGACACAACGTTTCTTCGGTCTTCGATATCACGATAATAGATTCACTACCCGCTTTGGAAATTGTATATGCATATGCAGGGGCATCTGATGGGGCAATCAACGCATTTATAAATAGCCATACGGCCGGGATCATTATCGCGGGCACCGGAAATGGCAGTTTTGACAAAGCGATCAGGGAATCTGTAATGAAAGCAGTTGAAAAAGGCATCATCGTCGTACGGTCATCCAGGGTCGTTTCAGGAAAAGTTACCACCCAATATGTAGGAGCATTTGATGATGCAAAACTTGGCACCATCGTTTCAGATAACCTGAATCCCCAAAAAGCCAGGATACTTTTAATGCTTGCTTTAACGGTTACAAAGGACAAAAATAAAATTCAGGAGATGTTTTTTACCTATTGATTTTAAAACTATCTTTTGAAATGAATGGTAACCCAACCGGCGGAAAATATAAACCCCAAATCGCAGCATAAACTATTCGGCCTCGACCATTTGAGGGCTTTAGCGATATTACTTGTGCTGGGTTTCCATTATCAATTGCTTTACCCGCATCCACGTTGGACAGAATGCTTTTTACAACTGGGCTGGACGGGTGTTGACTTGTTTTTTGTACTCAGTGGCTTTTTGATTTCATCCCAGTTGTTTGCCCAGATAAAAAAAGGGCGCGATATCTCCTTAAAGACCTTTTATTTCAAACGGTTTTTCAGAATACTGCCAATATACTTTTTTATCGTTGCTGTTTATTTTCTGTTTCCTTTCTTCCGGGAGAAAGAAGCCCTGGCACCCTTATGGAAATTCATCACGTTTACACTGAATTTTGGGTTGGATATCAAACACTTTGGAACATTTTCCCATGCCTGTTCACTCTGTGTTGAGGAACATTTTTATCTGTTATTTCCTCTCATCCTGATTTTTCTGCAGAGCAGAAAGCTGTTTGCAAAATCATACTGGATTTTTTTGGCTTTATTCATTATCGGAATCGGATTGAGAATGTATTTATGGAGTGTTTATTATCCTTCGAACAGCGAGATGAATGATGCGCTGTCTTACTGGATAAAACACATTTACTATCCGACTTACAACCGGCTGGACGGGCTGTTGGTAGGTGTGGCTATTGCAGCGCTCCGAGAGTTTTTACCCAGCGTATGGAGTCGGATTTCAAAATTGGGTAATCAGTTTATCCTGCTGAGCATGTTGTTATTGATAATAATATACTTCTACTTTTCTGACATGGGTACCTACGAAACCTCTGTTTGGGGATTCCCGTTGGTTGCCATTGCCTATGGATTTCTCGTATGCGGAGCGGTCAGTACCTCGTGTTTTTTATACAACTGGAACTCACGCATCACCACCTTCATTGCGGTACTGTCCTATGGCATTTATCTTTCTCATAAAGGCGTAATCCATATGGTTCAATATGGACTGATCAGGATGGGCATCGAAGAATACAGCAATCTCATGTTGCTCACTTGCATCACCGCCTGCGTGCTGGCAGCCTGGCTACTGAATCTCACAATTGAAAAACCGTTTATGAAGATGCGCGATCGCGTGATCGGTCAGAAATCGAAACCTGCAGTCAGGTCAATAAAGGCGGAGCTGGAAACAATCAGCAGTTGATCAAAAAGGGTGCAGGCCGAGAGAGGTATCTCATTTCATTGAAAGTCGTTTTAATTCAGAGGTAACAAAATAATAAACTCACTTCCTTCACCTTCTTTCGTTTCCACGCCCAGCTCGCCGCCATGCCCCTTGGTAATGATATCATAGGCCAGACTTAAACCCAGTCCCGTTCCCTGTCCGGCGGGCCGGGTGGTAAAAAAGGGCTGAAAGATTTTGTCCACTATTTTTTGCGGAATACCAATGCCATTGTCCTTAACCCTTATTTCAACTTTACCATTACGCCTGGCTGTAGTGATGGTAACGGTCGGCTCATAGCCCTTTAAATGTTGTTTCTGCTTTTCATGTACCGCATAAAAGGCATTGTTGACCAGGTTTAGAATTACTCTCCCCATTTCCTGCGGCGCCAGATTTATTTTTCCCATGCTGTTATCAAAGTCGGTTTTCAAATGGGCATTAAACGATTTGTCCCGGGCTCTCAGTCCGTGATAAGCGAGTCTTACATATTCATCCGCTAACTTGTTCATATCGGTGGGTTCTTTCTGCCCGCTGCCGGCTCTCGAATGTTGCAGCATTCCTTTTACGATGGTATCGGCCCTCTTACCATGATGATTTATTTTTTCAGAGTTTAAAGCGATGTCATTGGCAAGAGATTTTACATCCTCCAGATTTCCTTTCTCCGCTTCTGTTTGTAATTCCCTGAGCAGTTCTTCATTCACTTCAGAAAAATTATTTACAAAATTCAACGGGTTTTGAATCTCATGGGCAATACCGGCCGTGAGCTCACCCAGGGAAGCCATTTTTTCGGATTGGATAAGCTGGTCCTGCGTGGATTTGAGTTCCGTCAGCGCATGTTCCAGTTTTTCTTTCTGTTCTGTAAGCAAACTGTTTGCTTTTTTCCGCTGACGGTTGTTTCTCCAGAATATGATGGCTATGATTACAAAAAATGACAGCAGCGCAATCAGCCCGTACAGTTTCAGGCTATTTTGAAAACGGGCTTTGGCATCCTCGAGTTCTATTTGCTTTTTCTCCACGTCGGACGACACTTTTTGAAATTGCCGTCCTTTGTTTGCATTGTTCACTTCTTCGTTGGCAGCAACCATCATCCGGATATACTTATACGCGCTGTCTACATTCTTTTTGTCATATACCTCTGCCAGGAAACCGCTGGCGCCCACTTCAAAGTTCTTATACTTGTATTGCTGACTCATCAACAGGGCCCGTTGTGCATAATAAATGCAGGAATCCATTTCTTTCTTCTTATACAGAATGCCGGCGAGATTCTGATAAAAAAAAACCCCGGCAAAGGGCGCGTTGAATTTCTCTGCTACCCGAATGCCTTCCCGGTAATAATGCTCGGCTGAATCATAGTTTCCCCCGATCCTATAGATATTTCCGGTGATCAGGCAAAGCCAGGGTCCGGGATCCCGTTGATTTATCGGATCTGCATACATGGACTTTGCCTTTCCTACATAATACAGCGCTGAATCTTTTTTGTCGCTATATAACATACTAAAAGACATACTAAAACGGGCCAGGCAAAGATCTTCGGCATGTTCCCGGGATGCCTCCAGTAAACCCAGCGCGGAATGTAAATATCCGGAAGCCTCTTTTTCATTTCCCGTCATACTGTACACGTGTCCGATCAGCGAATAGGCCCGGCCCATCGCAAACGATTGATGAGCATCGAGCGACCGGGCAATCTCAAGACCCTGGAAAGCGGCCTCCAGCGCTTCCGGGTAGCTGGCTACCCGGTCAAACGCCTCGCCCTTGCATATATACCCCAGCGCCCGGGCGGTTAAATCATTTTCTTTGGATGGAAACCGGATTAGTTTGTCGGCATAGTACTGCGCCGAATCCGGATACAGCAGGGAATAGTACCAGGCGAGTCGGTATAAGGCAATCATTTTGGTACTGTCTTCTTTGGCATATAGAAAATCACTCTTTAAACTATCTGCATACGATTGCTGGGCCCGGATCTGCATGAAAGCGAAGCAGGAAAAAACAAACAACAAAAATATTCTCATGACGAACCTGTTATTGAGGGCAATGATATAACAAACGCTTAACAAAACTAAAAATAGACAGTTTCGCAAACACATCCAATTTGGAATCACTGCATAGCCCCTGAACGGGCCTCGTATATATATTTATTAAATATTTCGGATATTTAGGCCCCCCCATCCCTTAAACCTGTCCATATGCAACCTGCACACAAGTACCTTTCCAATCTGACAACCTTACGCGGTATCGCAGCTATCTGGGTGATCGTTTTCCATTTTCAGACTTTAATCTGCCAGTTTGTTCTTCCGCAACAAAGCCTTTTAATCGACAAAGGATACCTGATGGTGGATTTGTTTTTTATCATGAGCGGATTTATTATCTGCCACGTGTACAATCAAAGTTTTCTGACGGGTATCACGATGCAGAATTTTAAAAAGTTTATAGTGGCCCGTTTTGCGCGCATTTATCCGCTTCATTTTTTTACGTTGATATGCATGATCATCCTGGTGGCTGCAGGTAACGGCTGGAACAACATTGATGATCCCAAAGCGATCCCGGCGAACATTTTTTTATTACATTCTTTCGGACTGAATAAAATATTTACGTGGAATGTCCCTTCCTGGAGCATCAGCGCTGAATGGTGGGCCTATATGGTCTTTCCGGTGCTGGCCATTTTTATGCACAGGCGGAAAGCGCTGGCCATCATGTCACTCGCTTTATTCGTCGTTCTCGCCTACATGGCTATTATGTACTGGCTGCCCCGTCATGACCCGTTCGATCCAACCGCTGTTGTCCCTCACGATCTGGATTCAACGTTTGATTACGGATTCCTCCGTGGACTGGCCGGATTTATTTCCGGTATGTTATTGTACAGGGCTTATGAAGTTGGAATGGGGAATCGGTTTTTTCAAAACGATTTAACCGCTTTGATATTCATTATCATTACCCTGGTATGCATGCATTTCGGCGTGAATGATTTTCTCTATATCCTGTTATTTATTGCGCTGGTATATACATTCGCAGTAAATAGTGGGAAACTGAATGCGATTTGTAATAACAGGGTCCTGCAGTATCTGGGCAAAATTTCTTATTCTATATATCTCTCGTCTGTATTTCTTTTTTTGATAATTATATTGGGCGTTAAAAAACTGCCGGGCGTAAAATACACGGAGTATACGCATACCTCCGGATTTTGGTTAGGACTCGCCTATTGCATTGCCTTTCTGATTATTCATATCGGGATTTCATCTCTTACCTATTACAAAATAGAGAAGCCATGCCGTAAATATATTAATGCGAAATGGGGTAAGGAGACGATGCCGGTATATGCCTGAATCGTTGGGTTTGGCGGAATATCATGGAAAGCGATTCGCGATACAGCGCAACGCGTGGGATGACCCGTGAATTAGTGGTCCCCCATCCCGGAATTTCCAATTGGCTTATCTTACATAAGATTTCCCCCGCACATTTATCCTCAGCTATGTCACAACAACGCCGCCTGGCGGCCATTCTTTTCACTGACATCGTTGATTCTACTGCCATGATGCAGAAGGATGAACATTCGGCTGTTTCCATGAACATGCGATATATGACGGTGTTGAAGCGGGCTGTTTCATCCCATGCCGGCGAAATACTGAATGATTATGGTGACGGAAGTTTGTGCGCCTTTGCCAGCGCCACCGGGGCTGTCCGCTGTGCGATCGAAATGCAGCAACAATTGCAAACGGAGCCAAAAGTTCCCCTGCGTATTGGGTTACATATTGGCGAAATATTTTTTGAAGAGGGAAAGGCATTCGGAGACGGCGTGAACGTGGCTTCCCGAATTCAGTCGCTGGGAATCGCAAATTCCATTCTTTTCTCTGCGGAAATAAACAATAAACTAAAAAATCAGCCGGAATTCAAAACGGTATCTGTCGGGCGGTTTCACTTCAAGAATGTAGACGAACAGATCGAAGTATTTGCACTTTCCAACGAAGGGTTCATCGTGCCGGATAAAACCAAACTACAGGGGAAACTGCAGGAGAAAAAAGTACGCAGAAAATGGATCCTCCCACTGGCGATTTTGTTATTACTGGCTGTTTCCTTTTTGGTCTATCAAAATGTTTTCCATGCCACCCGGTTCACAGAGGGAGATAAAACCATTGCCGTTTTACCTTTTGAAAACCGGGGCATCCGGGATACGGATGAATATATTTCAGATGGTATCACACAGGATATCATAAAAAATCTTTCAAAAATAGCTTCTTTAAATAAAGTGATCGGCTGGTTTTCTGTCAGGAGGTTTAAGAAAACAAATGAAACCCTGAAACAGGTGGCCGATGAGTTGGGCGTGGCTGCTGTTCTTTCGGGCAGTATGGAACAACATGCCGATAAGATTCACATCATTGCGGAGCTGACGGAAATAAATACCAGTAAACGTTTGTGGGGGGATGATTTTGAATATGACAGCCGGGATATTTTATCTATCCAGTCGAAGGTGGTGGGGGAGATTGTCAACGCATTGAAAGCAAAAGTTACACCGCAGGAAAAAAATGGCATTGCCAAACAGTACACCGAGAATGTGGATGCTTATAAGTATTATTTAAAAGGGCGGAATTTCTGGAATCACCGGGGTATGGCAGATTTCGATAGTGCAGAGGCGAATTTTAAAGCAGCCATCAAACTGGATCCGGATTATGCGCTGGCTTATGCAGGTCTCGCAGATTGTTATACGATTAATCAGAGTGGGAATATGAGTCAGCTCGAGGCCATTCCGATTGCGAGAGAATTTGCCGATAAGGCTTTGGCACTTGACAGTAATTTGAGTGAGGGATATACCACGCTGGGATTTATACAATACAATTTCGAATATGAATGGGAGAATTCCAGGAAAACCCTCGAAAGGGCCATCGAACTGGAACCGGGTAACCCAACCGCTCATTTGTATTACGGCAATATGTTGCAGTTCAGCGGACATACCGATGCAGGACTGAAAGAAGTTGAAAAAGCTGCGGAGCTGAATCCGTTAGGCTGGGCCGAAAACTGGGTACTCGGGCGAAACAGCTATTTCGCCGGATTATATGACAAAGCAATCAGTCAGTTTAAGAAAGCAATAAAAATGGCACCCGGTCAGGTGGAAACAACAGCCTGGTCCTTAGGGCTTGCCTATTTTCATAAAAAAATGTATCAGGAGGCAAGGGAGGAATTTGATAAAATTACGTTCACGGATCATAAAAATCCCATTGACTATTATTTTGCCGTGCAAAGTTTTGGATATGCATTATTGGGTGATACAATAAAAGCGAAGGACCTGCTGAAAAAATCACTGGAAGAAAAGAGAAAAGACTGGGTGTCACCGTATGTGTTGAGCAGAATATATGTGGCATTGGGTAATTATCCTCGCGCACTGGATCTGCTTGAAAAATCGTATGATATCCGCGACCTGCATACGGCCTATCTGAACGTAGATCCCGAGCTAAAACAGATCAGAAATGAACCCCGGTTTAAAGACTTGCTGAAAAAAATGAATTTAAGTGAATGAAATAAGCTTAGTTAAATGATTGCCTGAATGCAAGGGGTGAAAGTTTTGTTTTCTTTTTAAACAACTTGTGAAAGGACTGCGGGTGTTCAAAACCCAATTGAAAAGCGATCTCGCTAACCGATAAAGAAGTAGTACTGATCAGCTCCTTGGCTTTTTCAATTAATTTATTATGAATATGCTGCTGTGCATTCTGACCTGTCTGTGACTGCAGCATATCGCTTAAGTAATCAGGAGAAACGTTCAGTGCTGCCGCCAGCTCCTGAACGGTGATCAATCCGGATTCATTTTTATTTTCGAAGCGCGCCGACAACACCGTTTCAAATTGGCTTAATAAATGACTCCCGGCGTTTTTGCGGGTTAAAAACTGCCGGTGGTAAAAACGGTTACAGTAGTTCAATAATGTTTCAATCTGGGATACGATCAGGTCCTGGCTGAAATGGTCGATCACAGACTGGTATTCCTGCAGGATATTTTTCATCAGGGTGATTATGATGGATTCTTCTTTTTCAGACAGGTGCAATCCTTCATTCACCGCATAGGAAAAATAGCTGAAGGTTTTAATGGTTTTTGTTAATGGGTAATGCCGAATGAAGTCCGGATGAAAAACCAATCCCCATCCGGAAGGAGAATGGGAATGACTATAGGTAGACAAAACCTGGCCAGGTGCAATAAAGATCATGGCCCCTTCTTCGAAGTCAAAATATTGCTGACCGTATCGCAACTTTGTATTGACGTCTTTTTCCAGCCATACCGAATAAAAGTTAAATACCACACTGTCGGATATTTCACTGGCGATGCTATGGGTTTTTTCCAGTTCGATCACACTAATCAGCGGATGTTCCGGTTTTGGCAGCGAAAATATCCGGTGCAGCTCCGAAATAGAATTCACCATATGCGGCTTCCGGCCTGATTTCTTCATGAAACAAAATTAAACACTATTCTTCTTTTAAAGAGAGCCGGATGCTATGATCGCGGCTTTTTGAAACTCTTTTCTTTGTTAATGATCACAAACATCTTAATGATCTTATTATCTTTTACCGTAAAAAAATAGTCGAGATAGGTTGGATCCGGCGCCAGATTTTTATCATAGTTGCCATCTGTTAGTGCGGTGATCATATAATCACCGTAATGTTCGATGATCACATCCGGTTTCATAGTCACCTGATCACCGATCATTTCTTTGTCGCTCCATTTTTTGATTTGTTCCGTGCCCCAATAACTCCTGGCAGCATCGTTCACATAGGCATCTTTTGTAAAACAGTTTATAAATGCATCGCCATTATGTGCATTCGTTGCTGCGATGAAATTTTCTATAACAACGGGCAATTTGATTTCCTTTAACATGATCTGAATATTTGAGATTTGAATAAGATGTTAGAATACAAAGGTCAATTTCATAATCGAACAAAAAGTATCCAAACCCCGGCAGGCAGTAGTCAAAATGGAGTAAATGTTTACCGGTGAAGAGCATTATTTCATACATTTGACTGTTGGCTGTAATTGTATTGAAACAGTAAAGTTTTTCAAGTGAAATACTTAACGATTGCCACCTGCCTGTTGTTTATCCTGATCACTTTTTCCTGTAAAAAAGAATCGAACACAAATAATCAGAAAGATCCAAATCTTTCATTTCTCGACAATGCCATGTCTGATTCCTGCGATGAAAATGGCTTTTTTATAAAAGGAGAATTTAATGGGAAAAAATTATGCTTTGCGACAACGGGTGAAAGTGGTTCGTCCTTTGCTGATACCTTTATGAACGCATTTTTTGTCTATCTGGACACCACGTCCAAAAGTGATCAACTGTATTTATTGAGACAAAACGCAGATATGTCTATTATGATCGCTTTATATTGCGGCCAGACACATATTACCGACAGAGTATTGCCTTATTCACAGCCACATCCAAATCCTGAATGGTGCGAGTATGCAGAATTGAATATGATGAATATGCGATCAGGAAGCACGGCAACACAAAATTCGCCACAGGACAATTATTCATTTATGGGTTATACGAATTCCGGAGTGAATCTGACGTTTACGAATTTAACGCCCGACAACATCATAGAAGGTAATTTTGAAGGAACGCTGAAAACCAATACCGGTTCAGTAATAATCGTAAAGAATGGGAAACTGCGAATTAAATTTGTAGTTTCTGAAATAAACCTTAATAAAACTACTTCCAACAGCAGGTTTCCACCAGGCTGGCCGACGGAAATGAAATCGGCAATAAATCAATGATTTACTGGATTAATAATTTATTCAGAAAAAGCACTAAGAATTTGATCAAAGTTCGTTTTGATACTTCGTTTAACTATGCCAGGGAGAAAATCGAAAATTCATACACTTACGCTCCGCCAAAAACTGGCAGTGGAAATTGAATTGAAGAGAATAAAAAAGATACTTGCAACGGAGAAAAGAAAATATGGAGGGTATGACGATAGCCGCGGCCTCCGTTATCTCCCGCCTTCTCTTTATATAAGGATTGAGGATTTTTCAGGAGGATTGAAATACCTTAACTGGTTTGGCAGGAATTTTCCGGATGATATCGGAATGCCGGATTTCCTCTTTGAGTGGTCAATTTTTCTTTTTAAAGCTAATAAATTAAAGGAAGCCGAAAGAAAGTTATATCAGACATATTTTTCAAATACCTATCTGCTCGATTCATTTATGGGAAGGCCATTGGTCCCCATCGAAAAATGGGAGGGTTCTAATCTGGAATTGCCGGATTATGTGCAAAACCTGGGCTATAAAGCGGATAACCCGGCACTGGCAGATTTCGCGATATGGGCGGAGACAGTGGTAAATTCAGATAGTTTTAAAAAAATGTCCGAAGAATATACTGTTCTTCACAAAAAATTGAAGTTTGAAAAAGATGCTGAATTGCGTGGTTATTTACTGTCTCGGATCAGGCAAATGGAAAATAGTGTATATATCGGGGGACCATTATGAAGGATTAAATACGATATCCAAATAACATTGACGATTCCGGAATTTTCAAAATCGATATAAATGTCATAAATTTAAAATTGAAACGAATGTGAAAAATGACATGGCACGGAAAAGAAAATTAAAGCCCAAAATATCTAAAGACATTCTCACAAAATCTCTTCTCGAGTCGATAGCCCGAAAAGGCGTCCAGGAAGCAGAAACAAAGACGATTAAAATAATGGGCTTTAATGTAATCGCACGAGAAGGCTGGATTGTTAAAGAATTTCCGGACAACCGAATAGAGCGAATCTCTCCGATTCCACAACTCATTGAATCCAAATAATTGACCCAGCCAGTAGAAAAAAAGCAACTTCGGCTTCGGGTTTTTGCCGGGCCCAACGGCTCAGGAAAATCAACCGTAATAAAATTTGTTAGGAATGGTGGTTTGTATCGCCGCCTGCGTGGTGGTAGCATGGTTGCTGAATCTCACGATTGAAAAACTGTTTATGAAGATTCGCGGTCGGATGATTGGGCAGAAAGGGAAACATATCGCGAACACAATAAAGGTGGAGCTGGAAACGATCAACAGGTGATCGAATAAAACAATTCTGCAAAATGTATACTGTCTACGAATTCCAAATTGAAATGAGTGCCTGATCAAAACTCATAAGTATGGCAGCAATGCTTTTTTTTATTTTCGCCGGAGTAATTTTCTGTGCTCACTCATCATAAAATCTCTTCTTGGGTTACTGGTTGGATTATTTTCTGCTGTTGCATGTTATCTTTTAATGGTAGTTCCGTTTGACAATATATATATCGGACTCATTTTTCAGATTTCATCCTCTATATTGTCTATTTTAATCTTTTACTTTATAAGGGAATTTAGAACAAATAAAGTGGACAATAACAGATCGGCCACCTAAAATAGTTTCAATTATGTTTGACATATTTAAAAAAAAGAAAAAACCGGTTTTTAAGTTTAATGAGTCCCCCAACACAGCTTGTTTTACCTGCGATCATGTTTTAAAACGCGAGAGACCTATTTTATATGCCTCGCATTACAGCGATGATGGTTCCTGGCAATTCACGTGCGGAAAGAGCGATCATACAGAGGCAAATGCAAAAATTATTTCCTTAAAACAAGCGACAGAGATTGATGAGAGCATTAATGATCTATATGAAATGCCACTGGGGGTGGGAGCAGAACGGGAAACCCAAACATCTAAGTGGATTCCATTTCGACTCAGTTAACGTAACATTTGCCGTTGAATATATTTAGGTAAACACACCACTATTAGACTAATGAAAAAAACAAGTCTGTCTATCGTCTTCAGCTTTGCAATTCTTTTCTCGATCGCGCAAACGAATATGGTCAGTGAGATCAATCGACTGAATTCTTTCAACGAGGCATTGGCATCATTACGATTCCTGGCTTCGGATGAGCTCATGGGCCGGTCCACCACCCGGTCAGAGATCCATATCGCAGCCCGTTATATCAGTGAGCAGTTCAGGAGCTTTGGACTGAAAAAGGTAGCCGGGACAGAAAATTATTTTCAGCGTTTTGAAATTAGAATGATCTCCCCCTCTGCGAATGGATCGCTGACTATCGGCAATACAGTGTATCATTTGGGAGACGACCTCTTACAAATAAGGGGCTTCGGTGTTCAGTTAACGGCGCCGGTTGTCTTTGCAGGTTTTGGTTCACCGGCAGATCTCTCAAACCTGGATGTCAAAGGCAAAATTGTGGTTGTGAATATGGGTGAAAACGATTCAACCAAAGTAACTGGAGCGAGGCGACTTACCGAAGCAAAACAAAAGCTCTTGCAGGAAAAGGGTGCGCTCGCCCTGGTAGAACGTTACTGGCAGTCCGCTTCCGACTGGGAGCTTCCAAAACACGCCTATACCAGTCAGCATGCGCAGGTGGCACAGGATTCTTTGCTGCCCGTATTCATCGTGCATGATCCGTCGGGTGACCTGCCCGCCGCTGTGAAAAATGCAACTTCCGGCGCGATCAGTGTCACCGGCAACCAGGTGAACGCGGTGAAAGCAGAAAATGTGATGGGATGGGTGGAAGGAACCGACCCTCAGCTCAAAGGACAGTTCATCGTTCTTTCCGCACATTATGATCATATTGGTGTTTCTTCCGAACCCAAAATGGTGGACGGAAAGTTAGACAGTATTTATAACGGGGCGAGAGACAATGCGATTGGTACGACGGCTGTGATCAACGCAGCACGTTATTTTTCCCAACACCCGGCGAAGAGATCGATTTTGTTTATAACCTTTACCGGCGAAGAAATGGGACTGTTGGGCAGTAAATATTTTGCTGCTCACCCGGCCATCGCTTTGGATAAACTGGTCTTCAATCTGAATATCGATAATGGCGGAGTCAACGACACCAGCCAGATCAATGTGATTGGTCTCGGCAGAACATCTGCAGATCATGATCTGGAAAAAGCCTGTCTTGCATATGGTTTAACGCTTAAGGGCGATCCTGCACCCGAGATGGGTCTTTTCGACAGAAGCGATAACGTGAGCCTGGCAGCCAAAGGAATTCCCGCACCGTCATTCGGTATGGGTGTGAAGCAGGTGGATGAATCCATCATGAGATATTATCATCAGCTCGGTGACGAAATCGGCAATCTGGATTTACGATATGTGGTGAAATATATGAACTCATTTATACTGGCCGCCCAATACATCGCCGACAATCCCGCACAGCCGCACTGGATGCCAGGTGACAAATATGAAGCGGCCTGGAAAGAGTTGTATGGAAAGCCAAACACTCCAAAATAAAATAACCGTTCGTAATATCTGTCGGTGCTAAACACCTGTCACTATTAGTGATTTAACCTTTGATTAATCTCCTGCAAACCGCAACTTTATTTAACGCCACTCCCAAAGCCAGGAACTGAAGAGAAGGCAGCTTACTGTTTCAATAAATGAAATAAATTTCAATAAATGAAACATTCATTTTAACTTTGTAATGGTTGATAATATGGTTGTTATTGCGAAATCCGCGTTAAGGGTATTCATGAGAGATTATCCGGATGCAGAGTCAGCTTTGGAAAACTGGTATCAGATCGCAAAGCAAAATAATTGGAAAAATTTCCATGAAATGAGAAGGTCTTTTAATAGTGTGGATCCGGTGGGGAATGACCGCTATGTTTTCAACATTAGAGGAAATCATTATCGTTTAGTTGCTTTAATATTATTTAAGATACGAACGGTATTCATTTTGTTTATTGGAACCCATAAAGAATATGATTTGATAGATGCAAGTACAATCGGCTTTAATAATTAATCATGAAAAGAGAATTCGCAATCAGTTCAAAAAAGCATTACCATGAAACCATGGTAAATATTTACGAACTGATGAATAAGGGTGAAGAAAATTTGACAAATGCTGAAAGAAAAAAACTTGGCTTGATGGTAAATGCTGCCGAGAAATTTGAGGATGAAACAATAGGACTAAGGCCTGATTTTAAACCGGCAAGTCTTCCTGATATGGTCCGACTTGTAATGCTGGAAAAGAAGATTTCCCAGGCAACACTCGCTGAAATGCTAAAAGTGGGAAGGCCCAAATTATCGCAGATTCTGAATGGCAAAAGAAAGCCTGATTTGGAATTTTTAAAACTGGCTTATAAAAAATTGAAAATAGATCCAACATTTATACTGGAACATATTTAATCGGATGCGTGACGGGCATTGCCAATCTTCCACCGATTCATAACACAAGACCTCACCAAGGCGTTTGTCATTTCGCCATTCCTGTGATGAGAACTTTCTATCAAAAAATTAACTGGGCCCAAAGAAAATCATTTAGATAGTGCATAACATGACTGCTGGCATGTGCGATTGGGATATAAAGTAAATTTAAATATGAAACATGAAGTAATTTTAAGATTTTGTTTTTGGGATTTCGAAGACATTTTGCCTGATGAAATAACTCAAATCATCGGAATTGAACCTGTCAAGGTATATAGGAAAGGAGAGAAAAAAAATCCGAAATTTCCTGCTTTGACAAAGCAGAACGGGTGGCTTATGGAATCTCCTTTGGATAAGTTTTCGCCTTTTGAAGACCAGATGGAATCTATTTTAAATTTGATAGAATCTAAGATAGAAATCTTCAAACCACTTTGTGAAAAGTATTTCTGTGAATTTTCGTGTGCAATATTTTTAAGAGGGGATGGCGAGGAAAGTACGCCTTCAGTTCATTTAAATGAGAGGTATAATCAAATTAATACAATAATAAAGGCTGAATTTGATTTGGACTTATACTTATTGACTGGTAATTAAGTATTAAAATTTAGGCGAATTTATTTTAAAGCGTTGTGTGAATTCGCTTTGCTTTGAAGTTCGGGTAAACGCCACACAATTAAATATTTCTGTAAAAGTCGATTATTACATCGTGAACCTGAAGTAGAAGTGATTCGATAGTAAGATTAATTATATGGAATATTGTCAACTTCAGGTGGATTAAAGAAATGGTTAAATGAATAAATATTATGCATTTTACAAAACTAATACCCAACATTTTTTACGAGAACATACAGGATGGGCTGAATCTCTTTGTTGATTGCCTGGAATTCAGTATTGGCTACAACGATTTGGATTCAGCCAGTCCCTGCTGCATTGTTCAGAAAGATTCGTTATCGGTTTTTCTGTTTCAGAATAAAGAATTCGCCGATAAAGACAGACCGGAAATCAGACTCCACACGGACAATATTGAAGAGGCATTTGCCAAAATTTCCCGGACACATCCGCAGTTTTTACATCCGAACCTGAAAAAAATAACATTGCGCCCCTGGGGAGCCAGGGAATTCGCTTTACGGGATAAAACAGATATTTGTATCATCATACAGCAATGGTGACGGGAAAACGGTAGGCCTCATTTTGACAGATACCACGAATGGCAAAAAAGACAATCATTTTAATCGGTTTCATTGCACTAAAATTTCTATTGCAAATTTTACTGCTCAGTCCCGGGTATGATTTACAAAGAGATGAATATTTGCATCTTGACCAGGCCAATCACCTGGCCTGGGGTTATCTTTCCGTTCCGCCTTTTACTTCCTGGACATCATACATTATTCAACTACTGGGCAATTCAGTATTTTGGATCAAGTTTTTCCCGGCATTTTATGGTGCATTGACGATGTATATAGTCTGGAAATCGATCGAAGAATTGAACGGGAAGCTGTTTGCTTTGATTTTAGGTTCTACCTGTATTTTGTTCTCCGCCCTTTTAAGACTGAATGATTTGTACCAGCCCAATTCTTTTGACGTATTAAGCTGGACGGCTTTATATTTTGTAATCATCAGATATTGTAAGACGGAGAATACAAAATGGCTTTTTATTGGTGCCGTGATATTTGCCTTTGGATTTTTGAATAAGTATAATATCGTATTCCTGGTTATAGGTCTCCTGCCTGCCCTGCTACTTACCAGCCAAAGAAAGATATTTGCCCAACCAAAATTATATCTGGCAGCTGCTTTAGCGCTTGTCATTATTTTACCCAATCTTCTCTGGCAATACAATAATCATTTTCCCGTATTTCATCATTTAAAAATATTGGCTGAAACGCAATTGGTGAATGTGAACAGACTGGATTTCCTGAAATCTCAATTGCTGTTTTTCATTGGGTCCATGTTGGTGATTATTTCTTCATTGTATGCTTTATTATTTTATAAACCCTTTGAGCCCTATCGTTTTTTCTTCTGGTCAATGGTTTTCACGTTGGCTGTATTCATGTATTTCAAAGCGAAAGACT
>Ga0206851_1176_pt1 | contig 16316 bp, 11 predicted proteins | sample Alteio_BWOrgCont_13_FD_152904 | JGI IMG/M metagenome (GOLD analysis project Ga0206851, IMG submission 152904) | Enriched cells from forest soil in Barre Woods Harvard Forest LTER site, Petersham, Massachusetts, United States -... | ecosystem: Environmental > Terrestrial > Soil > Temperate forest >... | reverse complement strand
CGAGGCAGAACCCTTTTGTAAGAAAGTGGCCGAAGAGATGCAGCAGCACACAAAAACAGGTCAGCAGATTGTGTGTCGTCACGAAGGAGCAAGCGAGGCAGTACTCGACAGCCAGTTGCTCAGAAATGTGCTGATCAATCTGCTCTCAAACGCCATCAAGTTTTCGGATGAAGGAGGAACAATCATCCTTCATTCAGCCATCACCGGCAACCAGTTTCGGGTTTCGGTGCAAGACAACGGCATAGGCATGGCTGAGGAAGACCAAAAACATTTGTTCGAACGTTTCTTCAGGGCCAAGAACGCAGCCAGTATTCAGGGAACGGGTTTGGGCCTCAACATCGTCCAAAAATATGTGGAGCTGATGGGGGGCGCTATTTCTTTTAAAAGCAAACTCAACCAGGGCACCACCTTTTCACTTCTTTTCTCCGCCAACGGTGTAGGTAAATAATCCAACAAACACAGCAGTAATGAGCAAAACTATTTTATTGATCGAAGACAATGCAGCCATGAGAGATAATATCTCTGAAATCCTGGAGCTCTCAGATTACAAAGTCTTCACGGCCCCAAATGGCAAGGTGGGTGTGGAACTGGCAAAAAAAGAAAAACCCGATCTTATCATTTGCGACATCACCATGCCCGAACTCGACGGATATGGCGTTTTGCATATCCTCGGCAAGAGCGATGAAACCTCCGGCATACCCTTTGTGTTTCTCACTGCCAAAGCCGAAAAAGCCGATTTCAGAAAAGGCATGACCCTGGGAGCAGATGATTACCTGACCAAACCGTTTGACGATGTAGAACTCCTGGATGTGGTGCAAATCAGGCTCAAAAAGGCCGCGTTGCTCAAAAAAGAAGTTGAGAAAACAGCCAGGGGCCTGAATGAATTTATTGAAAATGTAAAAGACAGTCAGGCCATCAGTTCGTTTACAAATGAACGCAGTCTGAAAGCACATAAAAAGAAAGAGCGGGTTTTCTCCGAAGGCAATTACCCTACCGGGCTATACCTGGTCAATAAAGGCAAGGTGAAAACATTCAAGACAAACGAGGCAGGCAAGGAGCTTATTACCGGTATACATATTGAAGGCGATTTTATGGGTTATGTGCCCTTGCTCGAAGACACGGCCCATACCGAATCGGCCGAAGTATTGGAAGATTCTGAAATATACGTGGTGCCCAAACAGGATTTCTTTGCCTTGCTTTATAATAACAAAGAAGTGAGCCGAAAATTCATCCAGTTGCTCTCCAACAATCTGTCCGAACGTGAAGACCGTCTGATCAAACTCGCTTATAATTCGGTACGGAAACGTGTGGCCGAAGCCCTGGTATTGCTTCATGACCGGTATCAGCAAGCCGGAAAAACAAAAACAGCTATCTCCGTTTCCCGCGAAGACCTGGCAGGCATCGTGGGCACCGCCACCGAATCGGTGATCCGTACCCTGGGCGATTTTAAGGAAGAAAAGCTGATTGAAATCGTAAAAGGCGATATTTCTATCCTGAATCTGGAAAAACTCCGGAACCTCAAAAACTGAGGGTGACCGGGTTGAATCCAAGTACAAATACAGCCCAGGTTATTCTACAGTCTTTAGCCTTCATCATAGGCCCTCTGCAATTCGGCAATATCCAGTTTGGTCATTCTGAGCATTGCAGCCAGGGCTTGTTTTGAACGGACGGGATCTTTGCTGTACAATAACCTGCCGAGCACATCCGGAATGATCTGCCAGCTCAACCCAAACTTATCCTGCAACCAGCCGCAGCGGTTGGTGGCCCCTCCGGCGCTAAGCTTTACCCATAGCTCATCGATTTCGGCCTGAGAGGTGCAGGTTACAAAAAAAGAAACAGCCGGAGTAAACTTAAACATAGGCCCCCCGTTAAGGGCCATGAATTCCTGCCCGGCTATTTCGAAGGTGCCCGACATCAATGTGTCTTTTGGCCCCGGGCCACCCTCTCCATGCCTGAACATATTCCCGATTTTGGAGGGTTTGAAAATGGAGGTGTAAAAAAGAATTGCTTCTTCGGCATTGCTATCGAACCAGAGAAAGGGGCTCACTTTGTGACCGATCGTTACGGTGTCTGCTTCTTGCCGGGAGGTAGGGGTGAGGGTTGTCATGGTTATGAGATGTTTCTAGTTAATTGATAAATGGAGATCCAGCCCTGATGCCGGATGAAAATCAAAGCCAATTTACATTTCCAAAGTCAATTATCAAAGGTATTTATGTTCAGATGCAGTCTAAAGAGAAACCAGCATCCAATCTTTCAGAGATCAGATCCTCACCGGTAGTTATTCGGCCCTCCTGTTTACAACCGGCAAACCTCCAGACTAATTCATCAGGAAAAGTTTCACTGAATGATGTTAAATCGTACCCAATTTAACTGCTTTGGCGCTGGAATCCTGGGCTGTAGCAGGCGACTTTAATTATCTACACATCTATTCCTGAATAATTTAGGGAGCTGAACAGACTGTGCCGGAAGCCAAAGATACTTTGCCTGTGGATACATATACTCCATCTGCAGGAAGAATGATTTTTCAAGGAGATGCATTCACTCCATCGCTGCTCAAAGACTCTTTGCCTGTAGAGACAATCAATCAATCAGTTGGCAACGAAATGGTATATTTAGAAGATTGCAAGGCCCCTGAATCGGGAAGACGGGCAGGGCATTATTATAGTCCTATCTTTGTCAGAACCAAATTTAAACAGAAAAGACAATGAACACAATTTACCACACCTTCAGGGCAACAATTCTCGCCCTTTCACTCTTGATTTCCATCAACGGTATCGCCCAGAAAAAGGTTAGCAGTCCGCGCGACAGTGTAAGTGGAAAGATCGGAAAATCAACCATTACCGTAAATTATGGCAGTCCATCGGTAAAAGGCCGCAAGATCTGGGGCGATCTGGTGCCCTATAATAAAGTATGGCGTACAGGCGCCAACGAGGCCACTACGTTCAAAACAAGTCAGGAAATTCATGTGGAAGGAAAGGCATTGCCGGCCGGGACCTACAGTTTTTTTGCCATTCCAACCGAAGGCAGTTGGACCCTCATCTTTAACAAAACCGCCAATCAGTGGGGCGCTTTTAAATATGATGACAAACAGGATGCGTTACGGGTTGAAGTAAAAACAAAAAAATCGGCCACCCTGAACGAACGTTTGGTGTACAAGATCAATGCTGACGGTATTTCGTTGCTGTGGGAGAATATGGAAGTGCCTGTAGGGATAAAATAGAAAAAAAGAAACAGAAGGAGAAACAGATTTTCTCTTTCTGTTTCTCCTTCTGTTCTCCTTCTTTCCGAAACACCCTCCACCTATGCCACTCCGCATCGCATCCCTCAATTCAGGCAGCAACGGCAATTGCTATTTTATCGAAAATGGCACCGATGCCGTGTTCATCGATGCCGGGATCTCTTGCCGGGAAACAGAAAAACGAATGAACCGGTTGGGGTTGGAGATAAAAAACGTAAGAGCGCTTTTTATCACACACGAACATTCTGATCATATCCGGGGCGTGGAAGGGATTTCAAAAAAACACAATATACCCGTTTACATTACCGAAGCAACGCTCAAACAAAGCAGGCTGGGCATCGGTAAATTGCTTGTCAGGTCTTTTTGTCCCTACCAGCCGGTTGCCGTAGGCAGTCTTTCGGTTATCCCCTTCCCAAAGCTGCATGATGCCATCGACCCTCACAGTTTCCTGGTAGAGGGCAACGGGACAACCATAGGCATCATGACCGATATCGGGCATGTATGCGAACATGTGATTCGCAATTTCGAAAAATGCGATGCCGCTTTTCTGGAAGCAAATTACGATGAGGCCATGCTTGAGAATGGGAGATACCCGGTCTTTCTCAAAAACAGGATCCGGAGTGAGAAGGGGCACCTTTCCAATAATCAATCGCTGGAACTCCTGCTGGGATTTAAGCCACCCGCATTAAGCCATTTGTTTTTAGCCCATTTGTCGAAAGACAATAATTCGGCAACGCTGGCTCTGGACCTGTTCCAAAAACATGCCGGCGACACACGCATTGAGGTTGCATCCAGATATCTGGAAACGGCTGTATACCAGATCCTGAAAAATGAGCCTTCCAGGAGGTTGGATTTACTGAACCAGGAGCAAGAAGCGATTCAAACCACCTTGTTTTAGCTCGAATCTTTTCGAAAGAAATATAGAACATCGTTTCATTTTGAATAATACCAGGCCACTGTCAGAAATGAGCCGGAACGGAGCATATTTTTGATATCTTAGCAGAAGAGGAATCTATGCTAACATGATCGGCCCTTTTATGAGTATTCATTTTCGAAGATTCATACTGAACTGCCTGGGCCTGCTGGTCTTTGTGTTGTTTCTTTCCTCCTGCTCGTCTGCTGATCAAAAGCCTATCCCTGTTGGTGGCAGGGCTATGCGCCAACACCTTGTTTCCCCAAAAACCGTTGTAGCAGGTCTGCCCATAGCACCCAACCCCGATACGTGTAAGCCGCCACAAATCATTGTAATTCCTACCCAGCCAGGCAAGACAACGCATACAACAGCAGCCGGAAAAACGCTGTCTCTCTCAGCACCCGAATCAAAATCTGCAGGTTTTTATTCGCGGATGCAAAATTACAATACCGAGCAAGGCCTTGCCCTGAGCGCTGTTTCTTCGGGCTTTATGGATCGTACCGGGAACCTTTGGTTCGGAACAGAGGGCGGGGGTGTATCGCGGTATGATGGGAAATCGTTCGTAAACTATACGACCGCTCAAGGGTTGGCAAACAACAATGTCTATTGCATCACACAGGACCGCGTGGGGAACCTCTGGTTCGGCACCGAAGGCGGAGGCGTCTCCCGGTATGACGGGCAAACCTTTGTGACCTTCAATACCAAGCAGGGGCTGGCCAATAATATTGTCTTCAGCATTGCCGAAGACAAGGCAGGTAATATGTGGTTCGGCACCCTCGGCGGGGGTGTTTCTCGTTACGATGGAAACCGGGTGGAAGCCATTGAACGAGGAGATTCAGGCGCCGCCCAATCCACAAAAGATCTTCGTAAAGTGGATGGCAAGTTCGTGAAATCGTTTACAAGTTTTACCAATGCACAAGGGCTTCCGAATAATAATATCTATTGCATCATCCAGGACAGGAAAGGCGATCTCTGGTTTGGCACCAATGGAGGCGGAGCTTCAAGATATAACGGTAAATATTTTACAAACTATAGCAAAGACCAGGGCCTTCCCAACAACATTGTTTTCAGCATACACGAAGATAAAACCGGCAAGCTTTGGTTTGGCACCAATGGGGGCGGTGTATCCTGCTACGATGGCAAACTATTTACCACGCATTCAACCGCACAGGGCCTGACCAGCAACGTGGTCTATTGCATCACCGAAGACAAGGAAGGAATCCTCTGGATGGGCACACTGGGTGGGGGTGTTTCGCGTTATGACGGAAAATCATTTATAAACTACACTACAGCCCAGGGGCTTCCCAACGATGTTGTCTTCAGCATTACTTCGGATAAAACCGGAAATCTCTGGTTCGGTACAGAAGGTGGCGGGGCCTCGCGTTTCGATGGCAGGGCATTTACAAACTACACCACGTGGCAGGGGCTGAGCAACCCGAATGTGTATGGTATCATGCAGGATAAAAAGGGAAACCTTTGGTTCGGAACAAACGGAGGAGGCGCTGTCAGGTTTGACGAAAAAACCTTCACCGCCTTTTCTACTGCCCAGGGCCTTGGACATAATGTGGTGTTCAGCATCACTGAGGATCATACCGGGAATATTTGGTTCGGTACCCTCGGAGGAGGGGTTTCCAAATATGACGGCAGATCGTTCACAAATTTCACAACCGCTCAGGGCCTTTCGAATAATGTGATCCGGTGTGTTACCGAAGACAATGTTGGAAACCTTTGGTTTGGTACAAATGGTGGAGGTGTTTCCTGCTACACTGGCAACAAGGGTGATGTCAATGAAAAGGATGTACTTCATTCTATTCAAGCGGATATGCGTCTAACCAGGTATAAAGAAGGGTACACGAAAATTTGCAAATCATTTCTTAGTTACACCACCGATCAGGGCCTGGCCGGCAATGTGGTTTTCTGTATCACCCAGGATAAAACAGGGTGTATCTGGTTCGGAACCGAAGGAGGAGGCGTGTCCCGTTTTGACGGCAAAACGTTTACAGCTTTTACAACTGCCCAGGGCCTGGCCAACAATGTAGTATACTGCATCACCGAAGATAAGGCCGGGAACCTTTGGTTTGGCACAGAAACCGGTCTCAGTGTCTTAAGCCGTGAAAGGAACACTCCGCAGGCCTGGCAGGATATAAAGATGAACGAAGAAAAGCCACTCTTTAAAAAGATCAACACCGATCAAGGCCTTGCTGACAATTTCGTAACAAATATTTCGGAAAGCCCGGATGGAATGATGTATGTCGGAACAAACCAGGGGATTAGTGTCATCAGCGGTTGGAAAAATACAAACGGCACCATGCTGCCGTCTCCATACTCGGATGCGTTGGCCAATGCAAACCCGGTATTTAAAATTTACAACCAACGTACCGGATATCCGGTAAAGGATATTAATGGCGGAGGTAAAAACGCAATGTTCATCGACCGACAGGGCTCCGTCTGGGCCGGTACCGGCGATGATAAAACAGCCCTCGTACGCTTTAACCCAGGGGCTTTGAACCACACGGTGGCCCCGCCCATCGTGGCGATTCAAGCCATAAAAATAAACGAAGAAAATATTTGCTGGAACGACCTGATCCAAACCCGCCAATGGCGTAAGGAAGAAACAGACAGCAACCTGACGGCGGCCAATATTGTTGAAGAAGTAACCACCTTTGGCCGAACCCTGAAAAAAACCGAACTGGATACCCTACAGAAACAGTTTGCCGGGATCAGACTGGATGGCGTTTCGCATTTTTATCCGGTGCCGGAGCAACTTGTCCTGCCTTATGAAGACAACAACATCACTTTCGAATTCAACGCCATCGAACCGGCCAAACCTTATCTGGTCAATTATCAATACCGCCTCGAAGGCTACGACAAAAGCTGGAGCCCTGTCACAAAAAAGACCAATGCCACCTTTGGTAACATCTATGAGGGAACGTATACATTTAAACTCAAGGCACAAAGCCCTGAAGGAATCTGGAGCGAGGCAATCAGCTATCGTTTTGGCGTCCTGCCGCCCTGGTACCGAACCTGGTGGATGGATTTACTCTATTGCAGTGCGGCATTTATAGCGCTGTTTGGACTCTACCGGTGGAGAACGGCCGCGTTACGCAAACGCGAGCGTGAACTGGCATCCGAAGTGCTCCGCAAAACCGCTGAGGTCGTGGAACAAAAGGAAGAAGCCGAAAAACAAAAAGAGGAAGCATTCAAACAGCGAGAGTTGGCCGACAGCAGACGCATCATCGCCGAAGAGCAGAAACACGTTATTGAAAATCAAAAAACGGAAGTCGAGAAACAAAAGCAACTCGTAGAAGCGCATCAAAAAGAGATTGTAGATTCAATCAATTATGCCCGTAGGTTGCAACAGGCAATTCTTCCATCGCTTGCGACGATCAAAGCGTATCTGCCCGATTCATTCCTGCTTTACAGGCCAAAGGATATTGTAGCAGGCGATTTTTACTGGATGCACACGGCAAACGACACCTTGCTGATTGCCGCGGCCGATTGTACCGGACACGGAGTGCCTGGAGCGCTTGTAAGTATTGTGTGTTCGAACGCACTCAACAGAACGGTCAATGAATTTGGATTGACTGAAACGGGGAAGATACTCGACAAGGTAACCGAACTCGTACTGGAGACTTTTGCCAAAAGCGGGGAAGCCATCAAAGACGGAATGGATATTTCGTTGCTTTCTATCAATAAAAAATCAGGCGCTATTGAATGGAGCGGGGCCAATAACCCGCTTTGGATCGTGAACGGTCAGCGGTTCACCGAACTAAAACCCGAAAAACAACCCATCGGGCTGAGCGAAAAAAGGACGCTCTTCACTACCCATAAGCTGCCTCTCGTTCCGGGCGACACATTTTATCTCCTTACCGATGGCTACGCCGATCAGTTTGGCACGAGTGATAAAAAATTGATGAAACGAAAATTCAAGGATCTGATCCTTTCTATACAAGAGCGTTCCATGGATGAGCAGCAAAAATTCCTGGATGAACACCACACCCGCTGGAAAGGGAACATGGAACAGACGGATGATGTAACGGTTATTGGCATCCGGATTGCCTGAGTCGCCCAAAATGCATTTGGATTGCGTGATTAATTCCTCTTGATGAAATCGTAGTTAGTGAATTCAATCACGCCTGGATGAGCGGGGCGAACTCTTGAGGTTTTTAATCGTTTCTTCCCGGTGATGACTCGCATGATAACCCATCAAATAAAGCATTTCACGGATACTTAGAAAACCTAATAAAGGATGAGGGAGGGCCAGGAAGTCGAGCTCTTCTTCGGAAAACCACTCCAGATTTTTCTCAAGCGCTTTTACCTGTTCCAGAAGAGCAACCTCAAGTTCATCCCTCTGATTCAGGAAAACAGTTTCTGGAACAAAACGCCCCGGCGCTTTTCCCCCGGCGCTTAATGCTGCTTTATAAGAACGAATGACTCCTTCTTCACGTTGGGTTGGGCGCGTGATCCTTCCGAATTTCGATTCCATCCCTGGTTTATCAGCCAGGACTCCTGCCAGGGGTGTTAAACAGAGCAGGATATGAGCCAGCTGTTGTGCCGGCGTCCACTTACCGGGTTGGTGTATGCCAAATTCTGTTTCGGAAAGTGAGTTGATGTATTCAATGAACGTGGTGTGCTCGTTCCTGAATTTCTCCAGAAGTTCTTGTTTCTTCATACGGGGTTGGCGTTAATCCGACACAAAGAAAGTAAATGCATCACGAAACAGATCAACGTGGCCGTATTTTACTGTTTCAATTAAGGGCATCTCTAATAACCCTGCTTTTTTAACCACTCCCTGCCCCTCTCCCAAGGAGAGGGCATGTTTGGATGGGGTTATTAGAGATGCCCTTAATTCAACGGATCCTGGTCTTTAACTAAAAACCCGCGTTGTTCACACCTGTAGTTGGATTTACAGGCGCTTGCCCTATGGCTGCAGGTACATTTGTCCGGGTTACACCTGTCTTGGCATTCCAGCAGGTAACTGCGTGGACAGTGAGCGTAAATACAACAATTGTACAGGCAATAAGTCCAATGAAAACCTTGCCCTCTTCTCCTTCATTCTGTTGTGTTCTCATTTTCTTTCTTCTTCTGGTTTAAGGCTTAGCTGATTTTATCATTATGCTTGATGCCCCCATCACTGGATCTCATCAACAAGATTGACTCAACTCGTTTGGCAAAGCTATTCATTCAAAAAGCCACTTTTGTACAAGGAATTATGATTTTCGTGTCATACAAACAATGACAAAAGGCCTTTTCAGGCATTTCTGTAAACCGCTGTTCAGGACTATACAGACCCTCACCACAATCAAATCAAGAGGGTTTGACTATAGCGGCCTTGCTATCGTGGTACCCATTGCAATAGGCTTGGGATCATTCCGGTGGCTCAGGGCCTTGATCGCCCATTCCTCAAGCTTCACCCGGTCTTTTTGAAAGATCATGACATGCGTTGATCCACCGAATTCGAAATGACCGATTTCTGTACCACGGGTGATATGAACAGGGTCAGCACCTTCGTGTACGATAAACTTCGGTTCTATCACGCAAGTAGAAACTTCAACCATCCCGATACAGAGCAGCGCTACATAGCCACACTGTTCCTGTTTGAAGATAAAGATAGCACGGGCAGCCACATGCCCGAGATAGGGCTGTGCCTCGGTACCTTCCCAGGTTCCCTTCTCCTCGCCTTGTCCCGATCGTTGTGCAAAATAGGTTCCTGGCTGTACCCAGGAACGAACAAGGATACCGTCAAGTGGTGCATTCCAGCGGTGGTAATGTGTGGCCGAAAGAAACCCCTGATAAAGCTGGCCTCCTTCAAAAAGCCTGGCCCACTGCGTTTGGCCTGCAAAAAGGTCAAACAACGAGTAGTTCACATCCTTCACCCAAAAACGGCTTTCAGGGGCCAGCTGATCCTCATACTGCCAGGGCGTAGTTTCACAACCGATGTCTATATCGTGTTTCGACCCAAGAAAGGGACGGGCGCCAGGAACAAACGTGCGGATGAAAAAGGAGTTCCAGGAATCAAAGCCATACCCCGGTTTAGCGCTGTCGTATTGCATTTGATTCCAGACACCTGCTGCTATGGCTGCTTTGGAGATCCAGGATCCTTCTTTTTCGGGATCTTTGATATCGAGTTTGTCGAGCGAGGCGGAGCTTTTCAGAAATGCATTCCAGGCATTTAGCACGTTTTTAAATTCACTATTGAAGAGCGTGTCATGAAACAACGCATGTCCGGCCTTTGTGCCCATGGCAACTGCCAACAAACCGTTAAGCGGGGTGCCTACCTGTGCCGTTGTATTAAAGGATGGGGAAGTAGTAATAATTTCGTTCAGGATCTCAAAGAGGCTGTCGAAATTTTCAATCCAGATCACATCCCCGTCGCCCTTGATTTCTTTCCGGGTCTTTTCATCCAGCTTGCCGATAAAATCGTTTGATTGTTCAATCATTAAGGTAACCCACATCCGGTAGACGGCGTGACTGGTCACCCATGCTTTAAATTCCTGAAGTTCGAAACGCATGGGTGTAAGGGTGCCGGCCTTTTTCTTTTTCGCAATATGTTCGCGGAGCGGGATCAAATAGTTGGATGTGGCCCATACCCGGTTTGGAACCCAGAACCCCATCTGTACGGGGTTGGTATTGCCGAGCGTGAGCAGATTGGATTGGCTTTTTTCGAATGTCATGCTGCTGCTGTTATCCCCGGTTCATGGCGCTTGGGGTTTTGCCTCTGCTTTACTACTGTGCAGCTCAGTCTTTTTTCTTCGGCCGGTTTCGCTAAAATTGAGGTTGATGAGACCTTTATTTAACCACTGCCATCAACCAGGTTCGCAAACATACTGCCTATAATTGAATATACATGTAGTTGTTGTACTACATTTTGAATTCGTAGAAAGAAGAACAGACTGTTCGGGGTTTTAGAGCTGGCTCCTTCTGACGGCAATGCAACGGCAGAGCAGGCATAACCGTATCAAGTCCTATTGAGTACCTTTGAAGCAAGCAAAAAACGTAAAATTTATGGACAATTTCCCCCGATTAACAACCAATACGCTCATACTTCGCAAAATCAAGCCTGGGGATCTCACCTCCCTGCTCACATACTGCAACAACCCTAAGATTTCAGACCAGATCCTCAATATCCCCTATCCTTATAGTGAAGAAGACGCTATTTTCAGGATGAACTTTATTTACGAGGGATTTAAAAAGAAAGAACGCTATGTTTTCGCAATCACGTTCTGCGAAAACGACGAATTGATTGGTGAAATCGGGCTTCATTTAGACAAAACGAACGATAACGCTCAATTAGGTTATTGGGTAGGCGAGCCATTCTGGGGAAGAAAAGTTGCCACCGAAGCTACTCATGCAATCCTCAAATTTGGATTCGAACAGCTCGGTCTCCACAAGATTTATGCTACGCACTTTCGAGATAATAGTGCATCTGCGAAGGTGATGCAAAACAATAAAATGATACAGGAGGCAGATTTAAAACAGCATTACAAGGTCAGGGAAACATATAGAGACGTGATACAGTACCGTTTGACAAAAGTGGAGTATGCGCATTTAACACAGGGCTAAGATAACCTCTTTCGCTTCCCTCTCCCCAGCTTGTATTCAGCTTTCTTGACACGATGTGTAAACAGGGTGCTTAGTCCTTTTTCTGAAACATTTCAGCCAGGTTGTTCAATGGTTTGCTCACATTAAAATAAAGGGTTTTTACCTTTTCTTTCGCTGACCCCATGTTTTGGCCCTCCTGATCAATGGTCAGCACATCGGTATCGCCAACCAGGGCTTGCTCGTTGCTGCTCAGGTTCAGATCGCCCAGCAGTTCGTATTCATCGGCCACCGTGGTGACAACGTATGCTGTCTCTATGCTTTTTCCATCTCCGCTGTTGTAAATTACATTTAACAAGGGGAAATACAGATTGGCATAGTTGCGGGCGCTGGGCCTGTCGCCCTGACGGTCGAAACAAACCAGCATGCAGTACAACACTTTTATGTTAACGGGATTTTCGTTTAACACTTCTTTCCCCAAGGGGATTGCTTCCCCGTATTTCTTTTGTTTGAACAATTTCAGGAACTTGTCTTCGTTAGCGCCTGTATGGTAGGGATTGTAATCCTTCGTAAATACATATCCATAATAGATCAGCGGAAAGTCATCCACCGTAAGGGTCGTGTCAAAGCGTAGAAAACGCTGTATAAGCAGGGGGTAATAGTGCCTGGAGAAGCTGTCGGTCGTGGTTTTCTTTATCTGGTCAAAATCTATTTTTGAGATATGCTGGGCCGATAGGTTGCTGCAAACATAAAACAGGAAGAGAAACAGTATAAGAAATTTGGATCTTGTCATCGCAGAAAATTTGATTTCTGAAAGTTGAGCCGAATCTGGAACGGCAGACTGAGTTTAGTAAAACTACAACAGGATAATTAGAAAAACAAGTTTTTGGACACTCCGATGAGGCCTGACATATTTGATATCTTTACCAGAACACCAACCGGCTACAGGGCGGTTCGAAAAGTCTTGCAAATCGTGTCTCTGCTACCGCTGAATTGTAAGCGGTTTGTGTATCTTTTGTTAGAACCGGCATTATAGTGAGTATATGAACTACATCCAAACGCTTTTTTCAACGCTCTGTTTGATGCTTGCCTGTTGCATTCCCGGCCATGCGCAACTCGCCGCCGACTCCAAAGACGGGTTCTTTGTAGCCTACGGCGAGAAACCCCATCACCTTAAACCGCCCCTTCCGGATACCTACGGCAGCGAAATCAAAATATTCAGCACGGCCCTCAGCGCCCATATCCAATCCATCTTTGTTACCCAAACCCGGCAGTTCGACCTGGATACAATTTATCTGAGCCCCAAGGGTGGCCTCATTGTGGTACGAATAAAAACCAAGGGGATGTCAGACTATGGCTATTTGTACAACACCCTCACCGCTAAACCCCTTGCCGAAGTGGGTTGGGGCAGCGATCTGGTTGCCTTCCTGCCCGACGACAGCCATTACTTTCTACGCCAGGGAAATGCCATTGCCGAGATCAATGCCAGGGACAAAAAAAAGGTGAACGAATACAAGTTCAACGAACAGGAGAGGCTTACAAAGCTCTATGTCACAACCAACGAAAAATACCTCATCGGTCAGACTCCTCAAAACACCTGGGTCTGGGAATTGCATACAAACAAAGCCCCGCGTAAATACCGGTCGGATGCCCATGCTTATGACGAGGGCAGGGGGATTATTACCTTCTATGCTTCTTCCAACAACGATCTGGTCTGTACTTCCATTCTCGTGTCGGGCGGAAGGATCATCAGCAAATACAAGCTCTCCGGGGTGATGAAGAAACTTGATTTCAGGCTCGACAGCATTCATAAATCACAAACCCGGGGAACAGCTCAATCGAAGAAGGCGGTCCTGGTCATTCAAAGCGAATCGGCAAAGCTGAGCCCCGCCGGAAATTTTATTGCATTTGAATGCGGGTTTCGGGGTGAAGAAAAAAAGGCAGTGGTGGTAGTGAACAATGTCACCAAAGACTTTCGGTTGTATGAACAAACAGAACCCATCAAGCCATCTTATACCTGGGCTGGGGACAGTTCATTTCTGCTCCGGAAGAATTCACGTGAATATTTGCTCGGCAACCCGCGTAACGAAAAGCTGGCCTGCAAACTTCAAACTACTTTTGAGCTTGAAAAAAGCAAGGGCGAACATGCCATTCAGCCTGAAAAGCAAGCCCCGCTCTGGAAATGGAGCAGCGACTACCGATACGTGGTATTGTCGGATAAACACAAAGGCGCCGATCGGGTGTACCTGCACCCTACGCTGATCAAACAACAGAAATCGGTGGTCGACAGCGCTGTGTTTGTAGGATTCGGCCAAAACAATGCAGCGGTATACATCCTGGGCGATGGAAATCATTTTGGGTATGTCAACACCGAAGATGTAGAAGGCGATGTGGGCGATAAGCCCCTGGCAAAAACTTTTTTTACAGACAGCCTCATCATCCCCATCCAGGGCGAAATCATCAACGACCCCATACCCCCGCCGGGATACTATTTCCCAAAGATTACTTCGTTCAAACACATCAGCGAGGCAACAACATCCACTCCCTTGCATATTTATCTTAAAACAATGATGTTCGATGGAAATACAAACTCGCTCCAGGTACACCTCATCGATACCAATGGAGTTTATTATTACGGAGCTTCGGAAGCCGCCTGGAAAAAGATCTGGTGTAATCTGCTGCTGTATGAACCCGAAAAAGTAAGACAGATCACCGATTTCTCGGTGACCGAATACCGCGAAGACACGAGTTTCTATAATGCGCTTTGTGTGGCGCTCGACTTTAGCGGTTCTATGGGAGCCGCACGGGGGCATAATCTTCAAAAGGGACTCTTGAAATTGATCGACACCAAATTACAGCACGAAGGAATTGCCGTGGTAAAATACGATTCGCGGGTCGTTGACGAATGCAACCTGACAACCGACAAAACCCTGCTGACACAAAACATGAGCAAGACACCCTATGAAAAAATGGCCAGCGCCACCGCCTTGCTCGATGCACTCGATCATGCCATAGACCTGCTCAAAGCCTCGGCCGATTATGAGAACAAATTTATCATCCTGCTTACCGATGGCTGCGAGAATGCTTCGCTCGTTACCAAGAAATACGTCATCGAAAAGGCTATTCAGAACAACATCCGCATCTTCACAATCGGGTTGGGCGAGTATGTGAGCGAGGGTTATCTTAAATCGATTGCCCACAATACACAGGGCAGTTATTACCGTATCTACAATTCAGAAAATCTCGATTGGATTTATCAGGACGTGCGCAATAAAATCAAAAACTATTACACCATTAAGTTCAAGACCGAAAAAGACAACCCGGGCTACAAAGCCATCCTGAACATCTGTCTCGATAAAAAATACACCGATACCCTTACCGTACAATTTGACAATTCACCCATCCTTGCGAAACTGAAAAAAGCAAAGCGTAAAAGCGATAAAATAGAATCGCCCTTCGATCAGGTTGAAAATCCTCAGACAGATCTGTATTGGAAAGATGTAAAGATCATGGAAGATTGCAGCCAGATAACAACCACCTATGCCATCCCCGAAAAATTGCAACAACACCCCAAAGGATTTTTAAAAACCATGACACGCACCGATTCGGTTGTGGAAGAAGCCTTCAATGCCCTTGAATTCCCGGCCATCAAATTCGAATTTGATAAAACCATCATCGTAAAAGGCACCGACGATGGGATAGATAATGTGGTGAAGTTCATGAAAGAACACCCCAAACTAAGAATCGAAGTGCAGGGCCATACCGATAACAAAGGCGCCGACGAACACAACATTCCCCTCAGCCTGGCAAGAGCGGATGTGGTGAAGGCGGTGTTGGTGGGAGAAGGAATACCCGCCGAACGCATGACGGCAAAGGGATATGGAAGCACGCAGCCCCTGGTGCCCAATGATTCGGAAGAGAACAGACAGATTAACAGGAGGATTGATTTTAAGATTGTGGGGAATTAATCTGGAGTTTGATCCAGAGTTCTGTATTTCTTTCTCCACGTAAAGAGATGTCTTGGTTTCTGCCAGAAGGTTAGGGTTGGTATTCCTTTAACAGGTTTAGAATCATCAGGTGCAAGTCTGACCACGTAGCCTTGAGTCTTGCCGCTAATTGTTATCTCCCGCTTATCCCTTGTTATGCTCAGACGGAATTCACCCTTAAAAGGCAATGCTTTGATGGAAATATTTGTTTGGACGTGATTGCAGGGCAATCGCGTCACAAAGCCTTCGAATTCACAACTGCCGAAGCGAATCGTTACCCGTTACACGGTTTAAAATTCGCTTGATTGGAGGATGAGCGCGGGTTTATCCCGCATTTGAATCATGCATTCGGAATTCGCTATCGCGCTCGGAGAGGCCACCAGCACTTATAACCCACGGGAAAACCGTCTCCCGATGTCTATCGGGACGCGCACAATTCCTAACACACGTTGCATTAGCCTGTTTCACGGCTAATGCAAAATTCCGGTTTAGTGGGCCAATGCCTGTTCCTGTAACTGGAGACATTTCCGAACGGTATCGATACAAATGGCACAAATTGTCCTGCCGGAGAAGTTAGTTGTACTGAAAGAGACCTTTGTTGTTCGGAGGTGCGCCTTTAAAAGGCAGCTCATTCCCTGGG
>Ga0206851_1175_pt1 | contig 16334 bp, 13 predicted proteins | sample Alteio_BWOrgCont_13_FD_152904 | JGI IMG/M metagenome (GOLD analysis project Ga0206851, IMG submission 152904) | Enriched cells from forest soil in Barre Woods Harvard Forest LTER site, Petersham, Massachusetts, United States -... | ecosystem: Environmental > Terrestrial > Soil > Temperate forest >... | reverse complement strand
GATAAAACAGATGTTACCGTGTATCAATAAAGCCCATCGTAACTACGTTCGGTGAAATGGGAGGAAGAAGGAGGCCAGGTATAATTCACCAAGGCATTCGGTCAAACCGGCAGGGGTATATTTAGCAGCTCATTGGCCCTGAAGGAGAGGTCCATAAAAAGCATCTTGGGGGCTGCATTGCGTTCGATAGCGGCCGATGCCTTGTTGATGGCATCGATAAATCGTTCGCAGTTTCCGGCATGGATAAAACGGGCGAATTTTTTAATGAAATCCAGCTCTTCGCCCTGAAGCCTGACCAGTGTATCCGATGCGTAATTCATCACCAGACATTCGCGCAGGATGCCCAGTGTATAACGCAGGAATTCCTTGTGTTTTTCGCGTTTCAACGGGGCTATATCCTCGATCACCTCTATGACTTTTACGGCATCGAACTTCAGACAGGCCCGCATCCACTGCTGAAAAAGACGGAGATACAAAGCTGCGCTTTCATTCTCGCTCATCAGACGGCGGGCAGTACTGTAACTGCCGTCGGACAAAAACGCAATCCGGGCTGCATCTTCGGGGCTTGACCCATGTCGTTGATGCAGCGCTTCAGAAAGTACGGGGTCGGGCAGCTTCATCAGGCCGATAAGCTGGGTACGCGAGACAATCGTTCGCAGGAGCTGATCTTCATTCTCGGTAACAAGCAGGAAAAGGGTCTTCTCGGGGGGTTCCTCCAGTATTTTCAGGAGTTTATTGGCTGCCTGTACATTCATTTTTTCGGGCAGCCAGATGATCATTGTTTTATACCCTCCCTCAAAGGTGGTGAGGCTTAATTTGCGCAGGATAGAAGCGCTCTCATCCACCGCTATAACCGGTTGTTTATTCTCCGCGCCTATGCTCCCAAACCAATCGGGCAGTGTGAGATAGGGGTCGGGAAGAAAGGCTTCGCGGAACTCTGCAAGAAGGTTGTCGCTCACACGCACATCCTTCGAAAGGGCAATCGGAAAAACCAGGTGCACATCGGGGTGAACCAATTTGCTGCATTTTACACAAGACGGACATTTCCCGCACGAATCCCCTGCATTCCGGTTGTGGCAATACAGATATTGGGTAAACGCAAACGCAAGGGCCAGGCCTCCACATCCTTCAGGGCCGTTAATGAGCTGGGCATGACTGATACGGTTATCGGCCACAGCCTGTCTAAGCCTGCCCTTGATTTCATCCTGTCCGATAATGCTGCTGAATAACATGCGACGAATGTACTGAAAGCATTTTAAATGAGGGTTTATCGGTCTGCAGGAATTGCGAATCTCCTGTCAGGAACGTGCCAACCCTTATTCCCTATCCAGGTTTAAATGGAAGATACTGTCGCAGGGCGCTTTTAAAAAACCTCCGTCCGGGCAAATCGTTACCACCATGTTTTTATCTGTTTCAAGCGCCGGTATTTCCGGAAACCGGTTGTTGTACAGAATTTTAAGCGCCGGTTCAACAGGCCATTCCGGAAAAAACAAACTCGCATTGAACTCATCCCGGTAACACTTTAACAACGAGTGTGTTTCGTGTATTTTATCAGGAGCGAGCACAACTTCAATCTCAATCTTATGCTTCCGTGGAGCCGGCAATTGATCTACAAAAACGGAGAGCTGTTTATAATCCAGCTCCTGCGGTTTGACCCAGGCTTCGGAAATATTGAAACACATCATTGCGATAAACGGAAGCCCCGTACAGAGGGCAAGGCCTATGGAAGGTTTCGGTATCAGTTCAAAAGAACGGATGAGCAGATAGAATGTCATCAAGACCGAGATCAAACAAAAATTACGCGAGGCGGCCCAACTCTCGCGGATGAGGAGATGGGGCAGGAACACCCCTGTACAAAACAGGCAGAGCGAGAAAATATCCAAAAACCGTTTCTTCAGCAGGTCTCGTATCAGGACCAGGACAATGCAAAAACTGAATACCGAAGCCAGTATATCCGACTTTATCAGGAGCAGGTGAAGCTTGGCAGCCTCTGTGAGTACATAGATAAACCAGATGAATTTATGGATCGGGTCGCTCCCGAATGCACCCCGGTCTATCATCTGAACGTGTGTTTTTTCAAGCATCCACTTAAACAGCTCGAAGTATAGCCCCAGAAAGACGAGATAGGTAATCAGGACCGACAGGATAAAAATAATCCGTTTCCGGTTGGGAATGTGTGGGTGCGAGAGCAGCATAAAAAATGGAGGGAGCAGGATGGCCAGGGCCATATTCTGGTAATTCATCAGCGAAATTTCTTCAAGCATCAGCGCCAGGAATAACATTAAATAGTTCCTGAATCCGGTCAGCACCGGCCGGTCGAGGTATTCTCCAAAAACGGTTACCAGGCAGATGCCCGAAACAAACGAAGCAATGGATGACAGATGGTGCGGATACTGTTGCGCCCACCCAATAAATACCGAAAACCCAGGCAATGTGAAAATGAGAATGGAGAAAAGCAGGCTAAAACCAGCGCCGAGCTTGTTCCTTTTCAGAAATAAAAAAACAAGCGTACAAAAGGCCATGGTAAGCGCCACAGAAATGACACGCAGGAATTTAAGCCCGCTAAAGGTTTTGGCCCAGGCAATACCGCCAATCTGTAACAGGCCGTATAGGGGCCTGCCCTCCTGTACAAACCGGTAATAATATCCTGACCAGGCCTGCCCTGTGCGGTAAGCCCAAAGGATATTGGGCTCATCGAGCGAGAAATAAGTATGGAATATCAAGGTTGTGATGAGCAACAACACCCCCAGGGTCAGCAATACATAGATCAATGCCTGTTTCATTCCTGGCTTTTTAGAGAAGATTTCGGAACTATAACTGCTTCAATATTACTTAAGTTGCAGGGGTGTCAGGGTATATCCTTTTTTTCGAAGCAGATCGATCAGGCCTCCGTCGCCTGGCAGATGCCCTGCCCCGACAGCAATAAAAACAGACATCTCTTCCATCAGGCCGGGCATTTTTTTCATCCAGTTCAGGTTCCTGGAATACAGCAGCCGGTTCATTTCATCGGTTGTATAACCATCTTCTGCCTGGAGCGAAGCAAGCAGGCAAGCCAGGTCTCCGGTGCGGTAACAGTGTGTCGTACGCATCAGCTCCGGGCCTGTTGCATCCCTGTCTTTGGCCGACTTTACAAGCATTTCGGCCTGACGTTTCAGGGAGGTGCCCTCAAAGAGTACCGCAATCTGATCCTCCACGGTCTCGAGGCCGATGAGTTTTTTATTGTCGGTTTTTGCTGATTCCTGAAAGTACTGGTCCATCTCAACACCTTTCTCCTTCGAGGTGAGCAGGGAGGAGTAGAAAAGAGTGCCAACCACCACCGGTTTCATTTTATTAAAAAGCGAAAGACTCATCCCGCTCGTTTCTTTCAGATAATCGGCTACAAGCTGGTAATCGGCCTTACAGAGCAGCTGATCGAGGCTGGAATCTTTCATTACTGCACTTGCCTGGACCTTTTGCAGACAGGCGGCATCGAGTATCATTTCGCCGGCTACTGCATCGGTTTTGGAATACTCCTGATGAATGAGCGGGAACGAGTCGATGAAGGTGGAGGTGATGAGGTGATAGGTTCCGAACAGATAGGAAGTTTTTTTTAACCCATTTCCGCTAATTTCCCAAAGCAACGAATTCTGCGAAAAGAATGACAGATTCGCAGTCAGAGACAAAACAAGGAGAAGCCTGATTTTTTTGGCAGACACAGATCGGTAGTTAGTATGTTGGCTTGGGTGGACAAGACCGCTGGAGGTTCTGTTCCGGGGCCATCATCAAGGTCAGGACCGGTAACCCATGGGTCGATCTTATCCGATGCAAACATACTCGATAAACCTGCATTATGTATTAGAAGTACGCATTCGCGCTCAAAAGGCCAGCAACACAACGAACCCGCAGGATAACCCATCCCGATGACTATCGGGAGCGTAAATCCTAACACGCTGTGCATTAGCGCATAAGCCATCTAATGCACAAGCTGGGATAAACCAATATCCGTAGGATAGCATAGATCTGAAATTATTGAAAACAGGCAGGAAAAACACCTATTCACCGGTATTCACATTCAAAAAGGTCCTCCAGACATACCAGGGTTGGCAAAAGGCGTTGAAGAACAAGACAACAAAAACGACCGTCAGACTGGAATTCATCTTCAGCTCGGCCCCAAGTAAGTCTTCCCGGTAGAGAAGCAGCAGACCGTAAATGGTTTCTAAGAATACAAAAAGGGCCAGCACCGATGCAACCACACCACAGGCCTTGATCCAATCGGCGATTGGCTGAAACCTGTTTTCAGCTTGTCCGGCAAAATCGTCGATCACATGCAGGTCGGTATCCGGCTCGGGCGACGGAACGCTGTTTCGGGTGGACAGGATATAGCAAACGGAGCAGGCGGCACAGCCAAACATGGATCCCAGGGCTGCCATAAAATCAAACCTCCACAACCTTGCCTGGCCTTGCAAAACCACCAGTTCTGATCCCCCGATAAGGACGAGAAAAAAATCCAGGATCAGCAGATACAGGGCCAGGGGGCGATTCATCTATTTCGGTGCGCTTGGTTTTAAATACTTCCTCCTGACTGCTAGCCGGCCAGGGAGGGTTAAACACCTCTAAATTACCGGATAATCAGGTACTTTTTGAAAACATAACCACAAAGCGCTTCACCGCAAAGAAAATCAGCCCCTTTTATGGATCTGCCTAAGATCTGTAATGCTTTGTTTCTCATTTAATTGACCTTGAGTGGCAGCTGTCGGGCGAATAGCGTCAAAATGATAGCGGAAAATACAATAAATTTGCCATCCTTGCGTTAAATGCAATGCGGTGGTATGCCCTAACCGGCAAAACGGCCTTTAAAAAGTGAAAAAACGGACCCTACATAGACTCCTCTGCACCTTGTTCCTGCTTGGTTTGCTTGGCTGTGCCACAAACAAGAACAACTGGCGTACCCGTGGGTTCCACCGGCTCAACACCCGGTACAATGGCTATTACTATGCCCGGGAGGCCATGAAAGAAGGGCTTCTGAAGATTACAAAGGCGAATGTAGACGATTATTCGAACATCCTTCCCCTCTTCATTTATCCCAACAAGGAAAGCCAGAAGATGGCTTCGGGCGACATGGAAAAAGCCATCAAAAAGTGCACGAGCGCCATTGAACGGCATATGATTACCGATAAGAAGAATGTAGAGATAGCCCGGGCCAACAACTGGATTGAGGATTGTTTTATGACAATCGGGGAAGCCCGTTTCTACAAACTCGAATATTTTGCAGCTGCTGATGCCTTTGAATATGTAACCAAGAAGTACGTGAAATGGCCGGTGCATTATGACGGTTTTCTGTGGCTCATCCGCACCTATAACGAAACCAGTATTTTCTCAAAATCCGAAGAACTGCTCACCCTGCTCAAGGACGATAAAAAATTCCCCAAAGCAAAACTTGCTGAACTATATTCGCTTGCGGCCGACTACAACATGCGCCGTGAGATGTGGCAGGCAGCCATTCAAAACCTGAGCAAGGCCATTGTCCTGCTCGAACCAATCGGGCCGCTGAAAGACATCGATTTTCTGAAAACCAGTCCCATCGGCCGAAATAAAAATGAACGCGCCCGTGATCTTTTTGTGCTCGCCCAACTTTACGAAAAGATGGAAAACAATGCAAAAGCATCGCAGTTGTTTGAACAGGTAGTGAAGCTAAGACCCCGTTACGACATGGAGTTCAACGCCAAGCTGAACCATGCCCGGCTGTATGATTTTTCGGATGGAAAAGGGGACAAGATCAAAGAAGATCTTTTGAAAATGATCAAGGATTTCAAAAATGATGAATATCGTGACCAGATTTATTTTACCCTGGCAACCATCGAACTGAAACAAGGGCAGGAGGCCAGAGGGATTGATTACCTGAAAAAATCGATCCGGGTCAGTACGAAAAACCCGATCCAGAAAACGCATTCTTACCTCAAACTGGCCGACTTGTTTTATGACCGGCCCGACTATCCACTGGCCAGGGCCTATTATGACAGTGTATTGCCCCTGATTAAAAAAGACTTTCCGGATTATGAGCTCATCGTTGCCAAGGACAAAAACCTGAATGAGCTGATCAAGAACCTGAAGATCATCACCAAAGAAGACAGCGTTCAGCGTGTGGCTGCCATGGACACGGCCTCCAGAAATGCGTTTATCGATAACCTCATTGCACAACAAAAAGAGGCCGACCGCAAGAAAGCCGAAGACGACAAACTGAAGGCAGCTGCCCTGAAAAACGGAGGGTCGTCGACTCCCGGTGCCGCTACTCCAAACTCCGGTGGGGGCGATGTCGGTTCCTGGTATTTCTATAACTCTGCTGCCATCACCTTTGGTTTAACCGATTTCAAAAAGAAATGGGGCGACCGCAAATCGGAAGACGACTGGCGCAGGGCGACCAAGGAAACCAACTCTTTTTCTGACCCGAACAGCGCCAGTTCTGATGTACAGGACACCACCAAAACCGCCGCCACCGCCAAGGACATAAAAAAACAAGGCCCGGCTTCATCAGCCTCGGCAAGAGACAGTTATATCAAGGGATTGCCCCTGACAAAAGATGCGACAGACAAGTCAAATCTACGGATCGTAGATGCTTATTACAATGCCGGTATGATCTATAAGGAAGCCTTGTTAAACAACCCCAAGGCCGGATCTACCTTCGAAGAAATGCTCAGCCGTTTCCCTGATAATAAATACATTCCGAACTCCTATTATTTTCTCTATCGCATCTATCTGAGCATGCAGAACCAGGAAAAGGCAGACGTTAACAGGGATATCATCCTGACGAGATACCCCAACTCCGCGCTTGCCGAAATGCTCAAACACCCCGAAAACAGTAAGCTTTCTCATGCCCGTGAAGATTCAATAAAAGGATATTACACCGAAACGTATGCCCTCTTTCTCAGCGGTGATTACCCCCAGGTGGTGCAGCGCTGCGATGCAGCCGACTCTTTGTATGGGGGAAGCAAGATTTCCCCAAAATTTAGCTACATGAGGGCCCTGGCAATTGGTCACAGCGGCGATCTGAAAGCCTATGAGAATGCCCTGACCGGAGTCACGGTAAAATATCCGAAGGATGATGTCCGTAACCAGGCCGTAGGCATGCTTGAGGCCATACGCAGGGTGCAGAATGGGGCTGCTGCCGCCAGCAAGGCCGATTCGGCTGCTCCCCAGAAAAAGGATAAATATTTTATGAGGGAAGATGTGCCTCATTATGCCGCGATTGTGCTCAAAGGCAGGAACATCGATGCAAATGCATTTAAATCAAACCTCAGCGATTTCAACCAGCAATATTTCCCTGCAAAAAACCTGAGCATTACCGGCTTTCCGATCAGCGAAGACTATCAGATTGTACAGGTGAAGGACTTCGCCGATAAGAAGGATGCCATGACCTATTATGAATTTGTAAAAGGGGATAAGGATGTCTTCAAAAACATCCCGCTCACCTCGGCCGAAGTATATATCATTACAACCGACAATTTCAAAATCTTTTTCCATGACAAGAATTCAGACGATTACAAGGTTTTCTTCAACGAAAATTATTTTAATAAAAACCCCTGAGTGATCTGGAGGCTAAACAGGGTCTTTTTGAGTGCCCGGCCTACTCCTTAAAGACCGGTGTCTGTTATCAACATTTCATCGATTTGTTCACTAATTGCCGATTTTTGACCTGTTTCAAGGAATTCGTGACGTATTTTACTTACATTTACCCGAATTCATAATAAGTTAACACATGTTCAACTCAAATAAAACCAACGGTATGTCAAAGACCAACTCTCCTGACTCGGCATCTATTAACCTAATCGGCGCCGGTACTGTAATTGAAGGCGATATCAAATCAAATGGAGACATACGTATTGACGGCAACATCAAAGGTTCTATCAATGTAAAGGGTAAACTGGTAGTAGGTGCTACCGGTGTGGTTGACGGAGAAGTTGTTTGTCAAAACGCAGATATTTCGGGCACCATCCGTGCCAAGGTTACCGTATCCGAATTGCTTTCGCTGAAATCAACCGCAAAATTGTCGGGCGATCTCGTAACCAACAAACTATCCATCGAGCCCGGTGCAGATTTCACCGGTTCCTGCAGCATGGGTGGGGTGGTAAAAGACATGAAGCATGGAGGAGGAGCAAACCAAACAACCAAAGAAAAAGCAGCCGCCTACTGAGTTTCTGAAATACTCAGGCATGGGCTTACAGATGGCCGCCATCATGGGCGCAGGCGTCATGGCCGGGCACTGGATAGACGGTTGGCTGGCTTTTAAAATTCCCATATTTACGCTCGTGCTTTCTTTATTCGGGGTCTTCCTGGCGCTTTGGTATTTTATTAAAGATTTTCTAAAGAAAAAATAAAACCCTGCTCCCTCGTCTTTCTGATAAGGTTTAGCCATCTACAGGATAATTCAGGAAACCAGTCTGCATAGGAACACCTCCGGTTACGCATTCTGTTTTGATTCCCTGCGAATCTGCCCGGAACATAGACCACTCCTGCCAGGTAGGCAGAATACCAACTTATCCCTATCTTCGCGGCTGATGAAAGAATTCAACCTGAAACTTCTGGTCTTCACACTTGTCTGTGCCGTTTTTCTGTTTTGCTGGAACATGTTTTCCCCGGCTGCCTACCACGATACGATTTCCTGGTTCATTCTTCTCTTTTTTGCTTTTACCACGGGTCTTGTTCATCAGTATCTGATCAAAGCCTCCGCCGGTGATGGAAAAGCGTTTGTCGGGAAATTCATGGGGATGACCGGCCTTAAACTCCTGGTTTACATGCTCTTTCTGATTGTCATCCTGATTACACACCGCGAGAATGCCCGGGTTATCGCCATTTATTTTCTTGGTCTCTATTTTCTCTTTGCTGTCTTTGAAGTTGCCAGCCTCTACAAAAAACTAAGGAAATAAAGCTGGCTTAGGAGCGGCTCGCCCCTCCCGAAGGTTTATCCCCCATTATTCATTAGGAATCGGCCTTCCCGCTCAAAAGGCTGACAGCATATGCACCCAGCGGGATAACCCGTCTCCCGATGTTTATCGGGACCATCAAGACACACACAAGGCTTAACGCACTTTGCATTTGCCTGTTACACGGCTAATGCAAGATCCCGGTTTATACCTGTCTTTTGCCGGGAGCGCGGATCTGTCCAAGCGGATCATCGGTGTCCTTTGTTGATTTGCAGGAAGTTGGTGTTAAGATCGGTCAGAACTGCTGAAGAGAAAACAGAATCAAGGGCATCTCTAATAACCCCTTCCAAACATTCCCTTCCGCCTGAGGCGGAGAGGGACAGGGAGAGGTCTATAAAGTGGAGTTATTAGAGATGCCCTCAATCTGATAGGATGAACGAATACACGTTTATCAGGAAGAAACCCAGGCGGTGCAGCCTATATCCGAATACCTATTACAAGCACATCATCCACTTGTTCGTAATCTGATTTCCATATCTGAAACATGGTATTAAGCTCTTTTTTTTGTTCTGCCATCGGCAAATGGGAGACCGAAAGGAGTTTCTCTTCAAAAGATTTGTATTTCAATTTTTTTCCTTTTGGCCCTCCAAATTGGTCGGCAAAGCCATCTGTAAAGGTGTAGACCAGGTCGCCGGGTTCAAGAGAAACGGTGTGCGCTGTAAAAGACGGCGGCTCGCCATGGTATTTCCCCACTGGCATTTTATCGGCCGGACAGATGACCAGTTGTTTATTCCGTACGATATAAAAACTATTGTTGGCCGCGGCATAGTAAAGTTTTTTAGCAGCAAAATCAAACGCGCATAAAACGGCATCCATACCATCCTTTGCTTCTTCGGATGTGCCTTCGGGGTTGAGCGCATGGATGATCTCGTCACGGAGCTTGTCGAGGATCAGATGAGGTCGGGTGATGCCTCGTTCAATGACTATCTCATTCAGGAAATTGATTCCCAGCATGCTCATGAAAGCCCCCGGAACACCATGCCCGGTACAGTCGGCCGTTGCCAGGTAGAACAAACTTCCATGGGGAGTTGTCGTATTCAGCGCCCAGTAGAAATCGCCGCTTACGATGTCCTTGGGTTGGAAAAACAGAAAGCACCCGGGTACATGTTCTTCTATATATTTCTGCGAAGTAAGCATCGCATGCTGGATGCGGCGGGCATAATGAATGCTGTCGAGTGTTTCGCGTTGCTTTTCCTCGATGACATCTTTCTGATGGGCGATCTCTTGTTTCTGGCTGGTGAGGAGTTCGTTGGCCTTTTGTTTTTGTCTAAAACTTCTGAAGATAACCAGGGCCAGGATCACCATCAAGGCAAATCCTGCGGAGAGCGAGTATCGGATGAGACGTTGTCTCACATCTTTCTTTTCCTGATCGGCCCGGGTGCGTGCATCTTTGCTATCGAATTCGTACTGCATCTGTTGTTGTACGCTTTTGCGTGTATTTTCTTTGTTCAACAAGCTGTCTCTCGTACAGACATAGCTTTTATAATTCATCAGGGCCTCCTTCTCTTTACCCAGGATTTCATAAACCTGGCTCGCCCCCAGATAGGCTACGGCAAGATCATCAAGCGAACCGGTTTGTTTAGCCAGGGCCAGCGCTTTGACGGCATATTCCCCGGCTTCGCTGATCCTTTTCATGTTCGCATAGGCAAGGGCCAGGTTTCCATATGCCGTGCTCATGCCCGAGTGATCGCCGAGCGATTCCTCAATTGTTGATTCTTCTTTATAGTAGCCTAAGGCTTCGGTGTATTTCCCCTCGTCGAAATACACATTCCCGATATTGCCGTTTGAATTTGCAATGCTTTTCTTGTTTCCGGTTTCAATCACAATGCCCAGACAAGTTTGATGATAGCGCAGCGCCAGCTCGTATTTATGCTGGCGCCAGAACACATTGCCCATGTTGTTGTACAGATCGGCCATGCCTTGTTTATCGCCCAACGCTGTCCGAAGTTTCAATGACAGTTCATAATTGTTCAGGGCATCCGTATAATTGGCCTGACTGAAATAAATAATCCCCAGGTCATTGTGCGAGGATGCGATACCACGCTTATCGCCCAAGGCTTCAAATTGCCGCAGCGCCGAGAAATAGTACTTGAGCGCTTCCGGGTATTTCCCTTCATAATCGTACACAATGCCTATGTTTTGGGTAGTTGTGGCAAGGAGCTTTTTGTTGCCGGTCGATTCTGCTATTTTAAGCGCCTCCGTATGCTTCTGTAGCGCTTCCCGGTAATTGCCCTGACTGCGCAGGATAGTTCCGCAGTGGTTCAACGCCCTGGCCATGCCTGCCTGGAATTGAAGAGCCCGTGAGAGCGTGAGCGAAGCAACAGCTTGCTGCTGTGCCGCTTCATAGTCTCCCCGAAAGCAAAGCTCCTGAGCAAGATCAGACAGCAGATTTGCCCTGCTGGTGTCTTGTTTGGAGGTAAGGAGTTGTTGCTGCAGCATATCAACCTTGGTTTGCTGGGCGTTGCCGGGCAAATACATCAACACACCGCAAAGATGCAGGACGCAAATAAATGCAGAAGTGAAACGTAGCATAGACAGTGATTGTATCCGAAAGATACCAGTTTTTCTGGTTCGGGCGCGGCCTGGACAGAAGACCGTTTTTGGGACTTGTTCTGTGATTTATGCAACTAAATTCAAAGAGGGTGTAACCCATTTGCAGAAGATTTGATGACTTTTGCTTTGCCGGACTTATCAAACCAGGTGGCAAAGCTTCAAGCGTCGGGCAGAAGAGTCAACAAATTACCTACAAACACATGAAAAAATGTACAGTTCTAATCGTCCTTCTTACCTGTCTGCTGGCATCAAGAACAACCAGCTTTGCACAGCTGAGTGTGCAAATTTCGGTAGCGCCTCCTTTAATCCCAGTCTATGTGCAGCCTGCCTGCCCGGTAGAAGGGTATCTCTGGGTACCCGGCTATTGGGCTTACGGTTTCGATGACTATTACTGGGTTCCCGGAGTATGGATCGTTCCTGCTCAAACCGGTTTCTTATGGACTCCCGGTTACTGGGGCTATGCCGGTGGGTATTATGGATGGAGCGCCGGATATTGGGGGGCACATATCGGTTATTATGGAGGGGTCTGTTACGGTCATGGCTATGATGGTGACGGATATTCAGGTGGACACTGGGACCACGGCGCATTTCAGTATAACACTGCCGTAAGCAATGTCAATGTAAACATCGTTCACAATACCTATGTAAACCGTGCCGAGGTTCATGCCGGTTCCGGAAACCGGTCCAGCTTTAACGGAGCGGGAGGCGTGACCGCCAGACCTACAGATAATCAGCGTCAGATCATGAAAGAAAATCACATCCAGGCCAGCGCGGCGCAGCATACGCATGAGCAGGCTGCAGCGAACAACCGCAGCCAGTTTGCCACCTCTAATAAAGGAAAACCTTCCACACAAGGCATGAGCCGGGTTGCAGGCGATCAAAATCATTCAGCTGCCCCAGGCCGATCGGGTGTAAAACAAACGGCGCCGGCACAAAATCAACATGCTCAGGCGCCGGTGAAACAAAACACGACACCGGCCCAACACAATCCTCAGCCCCAACAACAGCACGCTGCCCCGGCCGAACAGCGAAATGCACCAAGTCAGCAGCGCTCAGCTCCGCAACAACAACATGCAGCCCCACAACATAACGCTGCACCGGCCCACGGAGAAGGACATCCCAGATAGCAGCTTGAAACCTTTTTAAAACACGCGTTATGGAAATTGAAAACCGGATTTTTATGGATATCCTGAACACAAAACTGAAAATCGAAGAAACGTTTCCAGAATTGACCGCCTACCTGGGAGAAATGCCGCTGAGAGCCACCGGGTCAAAAGATTCTGCCCTGGCTATCCAGGCTCTGAGGGCTTATTCTGAGTCATTACAGGCATTTCTGACCAATTATTCCCGTTATCACAGTAACGCATCTTCAAAAGGCATGTAATACATATAACTCAAGCACAGACAACATGAAAACTATTTTGTTGATTGAGGACACGCTTTCCATTTTGGAAAACCTATGCGAATATTTGGAATTGGAGGGTTACCGTATTTTTGTCTCAAGCACCGGCAAGGACGGCCTGGAACTTGCCATCCGGGTAAACCCCGACCTCATCATCTGCGACATACTGATGACAGATATGGACGGCACAGAGGTGTTTCAAAAACTTTCATGCAATGCACAAACTGCCGGTATCCCGTTTATCTTCAGCACATCCCTTTCTGAAAATTCAGAAAAAGAAGATGCTCTTAAACTGGGGGCCAAAGCCTACCTGATCAAACCATTCCAAATGGAAACTCTGATGGAAGCAATAGACGTGACTTTAAACAGCCGGCAACACGTTTAATAGCAGAGTCATTCGCTTCAGATGCCTCTCTCGTTTCCTGACCTGTCAGCCGTACCGCAAATGCCGGTCACTTGCCTCCCCAAAACAGAAACCTGGGCTCCGTGTGGTTCATACCCTGCATAATCCCAGATTGTGCATTAGATGGCTTGTGCGTTAATGCACAGTGTGTTCGGATTTGCGCGGTACTGATAGTCATCGGGATGGGTTATCCCGCAGGTTCGTTGTGCTGCTGGCCTTTTGAGCGCGAATGCCTGCTTCTAATGCATAATGCGTGATAATGGCTATTTTGCCAATATATGTGTGATATATGTAACTCTTTTGTTTGCATTCGTAACGATTTACTGCTCAAACCTGACCATCTTTGACTGTCGCCCAATAAAACCCAGACTTTTTGAAGCTATATATCAAGTACATGGTGAGTACCCGCTGCAAGATGGCGGTAAAAGATGCCCTGAAAAGCCTGGGGCTTCATTTTATTGTAGTAGACCTGGGAGAAGTGGAAATTATGGAATCCATTTCGCCCGAGCAAAGAGAAGATCTGAAAGCAGCGCTCCTCGTTTCAGGGCTTGAACTGATGGACGACAAACGGGCGGTACTCATCGAACGGATCAAGAACGTGATTACCGAAATGATCCACTATTCTGAAGAAGCCCCCAAAACAAACTATTCTGACTACATCAGCGAAAAATTGAAATATGATTATACCTACCTCTCCAATCTTTTTTCGGAAGTAAAGGGCATCACCATTCAGCAATTCATCATCATTCATAAAATTGAAAAGGTGAAAGAATTGTTGTTATACGAAGAACTTAATCTCACCGAAATTTCCTACAAGCTGCATTATAGCAGCGTGGCCCATCTTTCAAACCAGTTCAAGAAGGTAACCGGACTGACGCCTTCGCATTTCAAACAATTGAAAGACCGAAAACGTACACCCATCGAAGATATTGGCGATCCCGAGAATAACGCAAAACTGAACTGACAAATCACGATACTATATGACAATGGAAACAGCAAAGAGACTTGAAAGCCAGTATGCCCGAAGCCTGATCGAAGCCAGTCTCGACCCCTTAGTGACCATCAACACCGAAGGAAAGATTACCGATATGAACGAGGCCACGGCCAACATTACCGGGATGAGCCGTGCCCAATTAACCGGAACAGATTTCTTCGATTATTTTACCGAACCCCAAAAAGCGCGGGAAGTCTACCAGGAGGTCTTTGCAATGGGCTCTGTGGCCGATTCGCCGCTCACCCTCCGCCACCGCAATGGGAAGCTTACGGATGTGTTGTTCAACGGATCGGTTTATAAAGATGATAGAGGAAATGTTCTCGGGGTGGTTATTGTTGCCCGCGACGTGACGGCTCAAAAACTCCTTTCAAAATATTCGCTGAGCCTTATCGAGGCCAGCCTTGACCCCTTGGTGACGATAAGCCCCGAAGGGAAAATAACCGACATGAACCAGGCCACTGTAAACATTACGGGCATCACCCGCGAGAAACTTACCGGCACTGATTTCTTTGATTATTTTACAGAACCCCAGAAAGCAAGAGAAGTATACCAGGAAGTATTTGCCAAAGGATCTGTGGCCGATTCACCACTCACGCTCCGGCATAAGGAAGGCAAACTCACTGATGTGAGGTTCAACGGATCGGTTTACCGCGATGACCATGGAAATGTACTGGGTGTTGTGATCGTGGCGAGGGATGTAACCGATCAGAAACGAATTGCAACCGAACTGATCGAAGCCAAAGTCTTTGCTGAACTGGCCACCGAGATTGCCGAAGTGGCAAAGAGCAAGGCCGAAAGCGCCACCCGCATTGCAGAAGATGCGGTGAAAGCAAAACAACAGTTCCTCTCTAACATGAGCCATGAAATACGCACTCCCATGAATGCAATCATCGGGTTCACAAAAGTGGTCCTGAAAACCGAGCTTACAACCAAACAAAAAGAATATCTCTCGGCCATTAAAATAAGCGGAGATGCACTCATCGTTCTGATCAACGATATCCTCGACCTGGCAAAGGTAGATGCCGGCAAAATGACGTTTACGCAGACCCCCTTTAAAATGTCGCTTTCGATTTCGGCCATGCTGCATTTGTTCGAGACAAAAATCCAGGAAAAAAACCTGGAGCTGGTTACCAAATACGACCACCACATACCAGAGGTATTGGTAGGCGACCCCGTACGTCTGCATCAGATCATCCTCAATCTGGTGAGCAATGCCGTAAAATTTACAAACAAAGGCGCCATCACAGTAAGTGTAGATCTGCTCAAGGAAACGGATGAAATGGCCACCATCGAATTTTCTGTGAGTGACACGGGCATAGGAATTGCAAAAAACAAAATCGAGAAAATCTTTGAAAATTTCCAGCAAGCCTCCAGCGGCACTTCCCGTTTATATGGAGGCACAGGCCTGGGCCTTGCCATCGTAAAACAGCTTGTCGAGCCCCAGGGCGGGACGATTCGGGTTGAAAGCACGCTTGATGTAGGAACCACCTTTAGCTTTGTATTAGACTTTCTAAAAACAAAGGCCGAAGCCGAACTCGACACAGCGGCGCTCGAGCTCGATTCGGAAATCAGGAGCATCAAAATCCTGGTCGTGGAAGACATCGCGCTTAATCAGCTTTTGATGAAAACCCTGCTCGACGACTTTGGCTTTGGCTGTGAGCTGGCCGCAAACGGGAAGATTGCCATTCAAAAACTCCAGAACGAGACCTTTGCTGTGATCTTTATGGACCTCCAGATGCCCGAAATGAACGGATTTGATGCCACAGAGTATATACGCAACACCCTGAAGTTGCAAATCCCTATTATTGCATTGACGGCTGATGTAACAACAGTAGATCTCGCAAAATGCAAATCGGTGGGCATGAATGATTACATAGCCAAACCGGTTGACGAACGGTTGTTGTACAGCAAAATAGTAGGCCTTATCAAGAAAGTTGCGGTTGTTAAATCGGTAAGCGAGCTGCGCCCTTCAGAACCGATAACCGAAAAATATACCGATCTGGCCTATCTCAACAAACGGACAAA
>Ga0206851_1173_pt1 | contig 16427 bp, 10 predicted proteins | sample Alteio_BWOrgCont_13_FD_152904 | JGI IMG/M metagenome (GOLD analysis project Ga0206851, IMG submission 152904) | Enriched cells from forest soil in Barre Woods Harvard Forest LTER site, Petersham, Massachusetts, United States -... | ecosystem: Environmental > Terrestrial > Soil > Temperate forest >... | reverse complement strand
TGATCGCTACCTGGGCGTGGAGCAGTCCCTGTGCTGCACAGAACCAGAAGACCATGAGCCAGATTATTTTTTTCATACAGTGCAATTTTTAAGATTGATAGAGGGAAAGATTTTTTATTTTTTTAATAGCTGCGCCAGTTGGGTTGTAGCCCCCGGCAAGATCAGCCGGACAATATAGTTGCCCGCCGCCAGTCCAACTACCGGGATAGTTAACTGGTTAAGACCCGCCTGCAGACTCCAGGCGGCCTGATATACCCGCTGCCCGTTCATATCCGTGATCACCACCGTCCCCATCGTGGCCTGGCGGACCGAGACTTGGGCCGTAGCCTGACTTTCGGCCGGGTTGGGGTAGAGCGTCAGCGGAATCGGGATATCCGCGCAGCCCCCGCTGAATGCGGCCGAATAGCCGACTGCCCCGGTCTGGTCCGCGATCGCCAGCCGGTAGTAAGAACTGCCCGCAGGCTGATTGTCTTTATAGACATAGGAAGATCCCGTGGGGTTGTTGGTTGCGGGCACTTTGTTTAAAGTTGTCCACTCCGCCCCGTCGGAACTTCGTTGCACCAGGAAATAATCGAGATTGCCTTCTGCCGCGGTCTCCCATTGCACGATGGCTACCGGCCCTTCACAGGAGACCTTGAACGCCGTCTGAGTTGTCACCACCGGATCGGTTGCGTTGGCCAGCGTCCAAAAGCTGAGACTGGAAAGGCCCTCCTTCTCCACATACTTTTGCGTCGAATTCCGGCTGTCGAAACCTACCTGTGTCCAATTTACCCCATCCGGACTCCGCCACAGCACCAGCGTGCCGGTGTCATTGCCATTCAGCTCGGCATCCAGGTAATAGAATCGCAGCGTAGCATTCAGCCCGGCATCAAATGTAGGCTCAATCAGATAGCATCGCTGGATGCCTTGCGGAGGGGGGCTGCCCGGAAAGGACGCCGGGATATGTATCCTCAGGATCGAAACCGCACCCAGGTCGGCGCTGCTGGTCAACATCGCGCCAAGGTTGCCGATATTCAGCTGATTGGGTGCGTTGACAACGGGACCAAAACCAGCGACGCTGCCCCCGGTAACCCCCGTGATCCGGCTCGTCTCGCTCTCACCCTGTAGGGTAGCCGAACCTTTCAGCTGGAGCTGCTGACCGTTGAGATCGATCAATCCCTGCGTAAATGTCAGGGTGCCCGTTACTTCCATCCAGTTGTTCATCGACAGGATCGCACCCGGGCCGGTGTTTAGCTGCAATCTCCGGATAACGGCAATGCCTGTTCCATTGTAAGAAGTGTTGTTGCTGCCTGTGAGCCAAACCGTCCCTTCATTGGCAGCCAGAGATCCATTGACGTGCAGATCGAGATTGTTGAGGACCAGCGCATCGCCTGCAACACCCATCGTCGTGCCCGCCTGGATCACCAGCTCGGTGTTCTGGGCTTGGCCGATACGAGGAACCAGACAAAGCAATCCGATCGACAGGGACGAGTTGATATACCGGGACAAAGATCGCCCGTTACGTATAAATACACTCATATACGTCGATTTTTGATAAAGTCGTTGTTAGTGCGGCGTACGCCTCAACCAGGTGGCAGGTAAAGTTTCAGAAGTTTGTCAGGTAGGCAGATGAACCCGTTTAAAGAGACAATTGGTGGCAGGTCAATAAAGATATAAATAAAAATTCGTATGTTCCAAACATAAAATTGTTAACGACCTAAACTGGTATTCCTACCTATCCAATACCGAATCCAGCTTCTCTTTGAATAAAGGATAGTCATTCAGATCGTTATGCCCACCGCCGTCGATGGTGATAAATTCATCCCCCGGTTTCAATAAATCTTTCAGCCTCGATGCATTGCTGTACGGGAAAGTTCTGTCCTCAGTGCCATCAAAGATAGTGACCGGCGCCGTCACCTGCGGGAGATGCGAGTAAACAGGGAAGTGAAAATGGAGCATCCGTCCCCACGGATAGATTGGCAAATAATGATATCCCACCGATTCCAGGCTGTAAAACGGGGACACCAGGATCAGCCGCCGGCAATCCCTGATATCCGCCAGCTCCGCGGCAATGCCGGATCCCATGCTGGCGCCGTAGAGGATGATCTTCGAGGGCGGCCACCGGCTGCGGGCGAGCTTGTATAACGTTAACGCGTAGTCGTATAATTTTTGCTCGCTGAATTCCCCGGTACTTTTGCCGAAGCCTGGGTAGTCCCAGATCCAGCATTCGTAGCCATGACGCGTAAAATCACCGGCCGTCCGGCCGTACCATTCCACATCATGCCGGTTGCCATGGAAATAGATCACCACCCCCTTGGCCGGACTGTCAGGGGATCGGTCAGTCGCCCTGAACTCTACCAGATTCAAGTTCGTCGTATTGTCATATGGAATGTTCACTTCGGTATGCGGCTGGCCGCCGAATCGATAGACCGCTGAAGCGGGAACAGCCGCAGGATGCCAGAGGTAATAGCGCTGCGTATGGTAAAGGACGATACCTATAACGCCATACAGCAGCAGGGTTACCTTGGCCCACCTCCAGATAAGGCGCTTATTCACTTTCGATCCGTTTGAGGTTGAAATTAGGTACCGGCGATACGATCAGCGGGAATTTCTCGATCGTCACATTTGACGGGTCGAGACCAAACCCCCGCTCTTCCGACAAGCTTAGCTCTTTCAGCCAGAAATATAGCTTCATGATCACCCGTTCAAAAAAGGGCAGTTCATTATCCTGGCTCAGGAATTTTTCCATCACGATGAACTGGAAGTCCCCCACCACGTTGTTCCGCTCCAGCGATTCATACCGGCTGGTGACATTTACCTCCCGGTTGTCGACCAGATCTTCGACCACTTTCCTGAACATAAGGCTGATCCTTGGTTCCACCCGGAAGCCCAGCCGGAACTCCACCCGGATGATGTCGTTGGGGATGATGTGATCGACGCTATACTCTGCGGTATAAGGATCGTCCATTGTATCTACGTGAACAAACCAGTAGATGTCCGCACGCTTGGGCTTCTTGTTCAGTATGGAATAGATGATCTTGTGCTCGATCTCCTTCGGATTGTCTGCACTGGTCATATAGACCAGATGCGTGGCATACTTGCCGACCGTCCGGTCGTTGCTCAGCTCCTGGATCTGGGGTATATAATGCTCCATCCGCACGAATTCCACATAACGGTTCCTGATCCTCCTCGCGCGGAACCAGACAAACATGACGGCGAACAACCCACCGCCGACAACGACCGTCACATAGCCCCCGTGCACAAACTTTTCGAGGTTGGCGGTAAGGAAGCTTAGCTCGATCGTCAGGTACACCGCCAGGTATAGATAGATCAACGCCGAAGGGGTCCGGCGGGTGATGAGGTAGTTGGAGAACAGGATCGAGGTTGCCAGCATGCAAAGGGTGATCGCCAGTCCGTACGCCGCTTCCATATGGGCGGAGCTTTGGAAATACACCACAATCCCGGAGCAGCCAAGAAATAACATCAAATTGATGGCCGGAATATAGGACTGCCCCCGCTCTTCCGTCGGATAACTGATCCGCAGTTTGGGCCACAGATTCAGCCGCATGCTCTCGCCGATCAGCGTATAGGAGCCGGTGATCAGCGCTTGGCTGGCAATGATCGCCGCTGAGGTGGCGATGATGACCCCGGGTATGACAAACCAGCTGGGCATGATGCCATAAAACGGATTATTCAGGCTGGTATCGAATACCCTGCCCCGGTATTGCGCCAGCAGCCACGCTCCCTGACCGAGGTAGTTCAGGATCAGGCAGGTCTTTACGTAGATCCAGGAGATCCGGATATTCTGCCGCCCGCAGTGGCCCAGATCGGAATAGAGCGCCTCCGCCCCCGTCGTACAAAGGAAGACCGCTCCCAGGATCCAGAACCCCTTCGGATAGCTGGTCAGCAGTTGGATCGCATAATGTGGGCTCAGCGCGCGGAAAATACCCAAATCGTCCAGCAAATGGCTGCCCCCCAGCACCGCCATCATCGTGAACCAGATGAACATGATCGGACCGAAGAGCTTGCCGATCGATGGGGTGCCGAATTGCTGCAGAAAGAAGAGGATCACCAGGATTCCCAGGACGATATAGACGATTGTCGATTGATCGACGTACCGGAAGGCCGGCATCTGTCTCAGACCTTCAATGGCGGAAGTCACCGAGATCGGGGGCGTGATCATCCCATCCGCCAGCAGGGCCGCGCCGCCGATCATTGCCGGGATTACCAGCCATTTCTTTTGCCGCCGCACCAGCGCGTACAGGGAGAAAATACCCCCCTCCCCCTTGTTGTCGGCCTTTAAGGTCAGCCAGACATATTTTACCGTCGTTTGTAGTGTCAGGGTCCAGATGATACAGGAGAGGCTGCCCAGGATCAGCTTTTCCCCGATGACCCTCGAATGGATGATCGCGTTCAATACATAAAGGGGGGAAGTGCCGATATCACCATAGATGATCCCTAACGCAATGACCAGGCTTGCAAAACTTACTTGATTGATCTGACTTACCCGATTGATCTGATTACTCATGTTCCGGCGAACCTCCGGTTCGTTAATGAAAACCGCGAAGTTACGAATCAAAAAGCTAAAGCTGGCCGGATAGTCCGGGGCAACCTAACTTTTAGAAACCCCGTACTTTTAACTATCTTAGAAGATAATTTTTCAAAAAATGTCGCGCCGACTATGAATAGAGTCCTGTCCTTGGTCCTTCTGACGCTTGCCCTCCTGAACTCGCCCCACGCAAAAGCGCAGGTCTCCCAGATCATTTATTCCGAACCGGAGCGGGAAGACGGCCGCCGCACCAATTTCGAGATCATCGGAAAATTGGGTGGCAACTACCTGATATTCAAGAATAACGGCAATAACAATGCTATCAGTATCTACGATAGTACCATGAAGGCACTACAACGCGTGCCCCTGACCTTTATACCGGAACGATACGTCAATATTGACTTTGTTGCCTATCCCGATAACTGCATCCTCTTCTACGAATATCAGAAGAAAAGCATCGTTCATATGGCCGCCGCCAGGCTCAATTCCCAGGCCCAATTGATCGGCGAGCCGATCGAGCTGGATACCACGCAGGTCGGCTTCGCTTCCACCAGTAAGATATATACGGTCATCGTCAGCGAAGACAGGCAACGGATTTTGATCTATAAGATCAATAGCCATGACCCCAAGAACTTCCTGTTCACTACACTCCTCTACGACAACGAACTCAAGGTGATCGACCGCCACCGGCTCTACCTGGCCATGGAAGACCGCAACGACCTTTTCACCGATTTCCTCGTAGACAACCAGGGAACCTTTGTCTTCGCCAAATACCTGCGGAGCGGCAGCAACGATTATGTCTCGCGTGTTTCCGTCGTGACCAAAGCCCCGGCGGCGGACAGTTTTTCGGTCAGGGACATGGGCGCCGGCAATCGCATTCTCGACGAGATCAAGATCAAAGTGGACAACAACAACAACCGGTATATCATCTCCGGGTTTTACTACAAAGAGCGCCGTGGAAATATAGAGGGCCTCTATACCGTTCTATGGGATAAAGCGACCAACGACCGGCTGCAGGAAAAGGTCACGGTCTTCCCCGACGATCTCCGCGCCGTGGCAAAGAGTACCGACGCCACGGTTAAGACCGCATTCAATGATTTCTTTATTAAGCATATTATCACCAAAAGGGACGGAGGCTATCTCCTTGTCAGCGAATCCCAGTATACCACCTCCCGGGGTAACATGTTCAACCGCTGGGACTATATGAACCCCGCCTATGGATACGGCCCGGCCTATTACTCGCCCTACTACAACCCCTATAATCCCTGGGCCAGGAATTATGGCGCGTATGCTACCCGTTTTCATGCCGAGAACATCATGGTGCTTTCCTACGATAAGGAGAGCAACCTGCAATGGAGCAACGTGATCCCCAAAAGCCAGTTCGATGACGAGACCGATAACCTGATCTCCAACGAGCTCGTCAACACCGGCGGGGAGCTGAATTTCCTGTTCAACCTCTACGAACGCAGGAATATGCTCCTCAATGACCAGAGCATTTCGCCCGAAGGACGGATCACCCGTTACCCTACTCTTCATAACCTGGACCGGGGATACGACTTCATGCCCAGGTATGGCAAGCAGGTCAGTAGCTGGGAATCTGTCATTCCGTGTCTGTATAGGAATTATCTTTGCTTTGCCAAAGTTGATTTCTAATACCAACACCCCGTGATCGGAATCTTTAGACAAAAGAACCCCGCAAATATCTTAGTACTGCTTGCCTATGCCCTGGTGCTCAAATTCCCGCTGTTTCTGCATCCGGCGGCACCCGCCCTTCATCCGGAGGATAATTACCTTTACCGGCTCATCCTGAATGGTCTCAATAAGGTGTTTGACCGGCTTCCGATCTTTTTCTCGATCCTTACCTTCCTGCTCTTGTTCACCCAGGCGGCGCTGTTCAATAACATCTTTAACCATCATAAGGTCCTGCCTAAACCCACCTGGCTGCCGGGGATGTCCTATATTCTGATTACTTCCCTTCTGCCGGACTGGGGCCATTTTTCCGCCCCCCTGCTGATCAACTCGGTTATGGTCCTTGTTTTGTATCGAATGCTGGATTTGTACAACAGCCCTCGCCCCGGCTCGGCGATTTTCAATATCGGCGTCTGGACCGGGGTCGTTTCCCTGCTGTATATCCCGGCGGTGGCCTTCCTGCTGCTCGTTCTGTTCGGGCTGCTGACCATGCGCCCCTTCCGCATTCGGGAATGGCTGGTCGGCCTGCTCGGCTTTACATTCCCCTATTATTTCCTGTTCCTCATCCTCTACCTGACAGGACATTGGTCCTGGGCGGATATTGTCCCCAAGATCGTTTTTAACGTCCCTGCCTTTCCCCAGTCCATCTGGATATCCCTGGGTATGGCCTGGCTCGTCATCCCGTTCATTATCGGGGGCTTCTATGTCCAGAAAAACCTCAGCAAATTCCTCATCCAGATCCGCAAGAGCTGGAGCCTCCTTCTGCTCTACCTGATTGTCGCCGTGGTCATCATCCTCATCAATCGGGTTAATTCCTATGAGAACTGGATCATCATGGCCGTGCCTTTCGCCGCCTTCCATGCCGCGGCATATTATTATCCCGTCAAGACGACTGGCCCCCTCATACTTCATTGGTTGATAGTTTTTTATATCCTATTCATGGACTATTTTCAATACTATTTTCAATAGGGACGGCTGATTCGTACCTTTGTGACCTAAACTTGAGACACCCATGAAATTCGGCGTTGTGGTTTTCCCCGGATCGAACTGCGATCGTGACATGCAGGACGCCTTGCAATCCGATCTGAATCAGGAAGTCATCATGCTTTGGCATAAGGACATCGATCTGCGCGGCTTGGGCAAAGATGACTGCATCGTCCTTCCCGGCGGTTTTTCCTACGGCGATTACCTCCGCTGCGGGGCTATCGCCCGCTTTAGCCCGATCATGAAAAGTATTACGAGTTTTGCTGCCGAAGGGGGCAAGGTCTTCGGGGTTTGCAATGGATTTCAGATCCTCTGCGAGTCCCATCTGCTGCCCGGGGCGCTGCTCCGCAACGCCAACCAGCAATTTATCTCCAAAAATATCTATCTGCGCGGCGCAGGCGACAGGGGGGAAGCCCTCAAAATACCCATTGCCCATGGTGAAGGCCGTTACTATGCCGATGACCGGACACTCGACGAGCTGGAAGCCAATGACCAGGTGATCTATCGCTACTCCGACGAGAAAGGGAATATCCTTTCCTCCGCCAACCCCAACGGATCGCTCCGGAATATTGCCGGCATCTGCAACAAAGACCGCAACATATTCGGGATGATGCCCCATCCGGAACGGGCCTGCTCCGAAGCCCTGGGAAATATCGACGGCCAAACCATCCTTCAGACACTATTCATCCACTCGGCCGTTCCCAGCGCTAAAGTCGCCGTAGCCAACTTTTAGGGTTTTTCTAACGTTTAGTAACCTGAACTTTGAACGACATGAAAACAATCATACTCATCGGCTTAGCCTTTTTATCGACCGGTCCCGCTATCGCGCAGTCTAACAAGCAGGTCAGCTGGGTCTGGTCCGCCAAGAAGATCGGTGACCGCACTTATGAAGTACATATGACCGCGACGATCGGCGGCGACTTCCATCTTTACGCCCAGGATGCCGGTGGCGATGGCCCGATCGCCACTTCTTTCACTTTTAGCAAAAGCCCCCTCTTTATACTGGACGGCGCCGTGAAGGAAAATGGGAAGCTTGTCCTGAAATATGAAGATGCCTGGAAGCATAACGTCCGGTATTATGAAAGGACCGTGGATTTTGTCCAGGTCGTGAAGCTGAAGAGCAACGTCAAGACCAGTCTGGCCGGTAAGGTCGAATTTATGGTCTGCAATGATCACGAATGTCTTCCCCCCGCTGATATAGATATCAAGGTTCCGATAGGAGGCTGAGCAACATGAATGTTCGCTTACATAGACGACAATTGTCCCTCCGGTCGTTCCGGCTCGCCGGTATCGCCCGGTTGTTTTCACCCCCCAACCTGCTGCTGGCGGTTGTTTCCATTTTTATTCTCTCCGAGCAGCGCGCATTTGCTCAGCAGAGCGATACCGGTCAGCAGGCCGTCAGCTGGGAATTCAGCGCACGGCTGGGCACGGATGGCAGCCCGGTCCTCATTCTGCACGCCCGTATCCGGGACGGCTGGAAGCTGTACTCTACCACCAACCCGGATACCCTTGGCTATTCCAGGGTGACGCTCGATAGCAGCAGTCACCTGCAAATCGCAAATATCGAAGAACAAGGCGCCCTCCAGCGGAAAAAGGACCCGATATTCAACGGTTCGGAAACCAGCTATTTCACTGATGACGCGAAATTCCTGGTCCATCTCCGCCCCGGCGGCACATCTGCGCCGGGAGACCTCAAAGGTACGGTTACCTTCATCGCAGTCCGGAACGACTCAGTCGTCGGGCCCACCGATGCCCCTTTCCGTTATGGTCATGGCCCCAATGGCAGCTGGATCGCTAAATCGACGACATTGCAGCAATCGACCGCTGCAGCCAATAATCTCAAGAAGACCAGCATCGATCTGGCTAACCCTGTAAATAATTGCGGCGGCACGGGCGCAGAGGACAGCCAGTCCAAGGGCTTGCTCGCCATCTTTATTTTGGGCTTCCTGGGCGGTCTCCTTGGTCTGATTATGCCCTGCACCTTTCCGATGATCCCACTTACCGTTGCTTTTTTTACTAAACGTTCGGCGTCCCGCTCCAAAGGCATCGCCAATGCCTCTCTGTATGGGTTATTTATACTGGTGATCTATGTGCTGATCAGCGCCCCGTTTTACTTTTTGAAGGGCAATAACGCCAATATTCTTAATACCATATCTACAAATACCTGGCTCAACTTAGCCTTTTCCGCTGTCTTCCTGATATTCGCTCTTTCCTTTTTTGGCCTATTCGAGATCACCCTTCCGAGCGGTATCTCTAATTCCGTGGATGCCAAATCCTCGATCGGCAGTACGGGTGGCATCTTTTTTATGGCGCTTACCTTGGTCATTGTCTCTTTTTCCTGCACAGGTCCTATATTAGGTAGCCTCCTGGTGGGAGCACTGAGCCAAAACGGCGGAGCTGTTCAGTTGACCATGGCGATGGCCGGATTTGGCCTGGCGCTGGGATTGCCATTCACGCTGTTTGCCCTCTTTCCCAGCTGGCTCCAGTCTTTGCCACGCTCCGGTGGCTGGATGAATACTGTCAAAATTGTGTTTGGCTTCATCGAGCTGGCTCTGATGCTGAAATACTTCTCGAATGCTGACCTCGTCAACCACTGGGGACTGCTCAAAAGAGAGACTTTTTTTGCTATCTGGATCATCGTCGACATAGCCCTTGTCCTTTATTTGTTTGGGATAATAAAATTCCATCATGATCCGCCGCCACCAAAGCTGGGGCTGGGCCGAAGGATCACAGCTTATGCGTTTTTGCTTTTGGGGCTTTATCTCCTGCCGGGCCTCACCAATACTTCCTATGCCAACCTTTCTCTCGTCAGTGGTCTAGTCCCACCCTGGAACTATAGCCTTTACGGCGAGCGCGATCAGCACCTGGTCAATGACTATGATAAAGCGCTTGAGCTGGCTAAGTTGGAGCACAAACCTATATTGATAGATTTTACCGGATGGGCATGCACCAATTGCCGCAAGATGGAGGAACAGGTTTGGCCCAAGCCAATCGTTCAGGACCTGATCAGTAAAAATTTTATCCTCGTCTCTCTCTATGTTGATGACCGGGAAAAATTACCCGACGATCAGCAATTTGCCTTCCCGACCAGTGACGGCAGTATAAAAGAGATCCATACCATCGGCGATAAATTCTCGACCCTGCAGTCCGAAAACTTCAAAAATGCCTCCCAACCACTCTATGTCGTGATCAGTCCCGATGAAAAATTGATGACAAAACCGGTAGGTTATACGCCGAACGTCCGGGAATACGCCCAATGGCTCCAATGCGGCCTGGACGCCTTCCACCGTCAGCCGGCCACGGCCATTCGTTAAAATCCCACTGGTGCACGTTAAGATAACGTAGCCATGCAACGCCGGACCCTCTTATATTGTCAAATGGATAAAACTAATTAACGGGAATATTACGACCTTCCCGTCTATGAAAAGAAGAAGGACCGCGATTGGCGGTCCTTTTTTCAATGGATCACGATCCGCCGGTTCGTATACTGGACCCACTTTTTCCGGCTGACCATATCGCCAATGACGATCCCTATCTGGTAGCTTCCCGCCGGTAGCCGCATCCGGCTGACCCGGGCCACGAACCCGCCTCCTGCAACCTCTTTTGCCAGAGCTTTCACATCTTCACGGCTGTATTTTTCTGTTGGCAGCTCATAGACGGTATCTCCCTTCCGCAATATCGCCTGAAGGGTGGTATGCTCGTCCCCGGGCATTTCCCGGCAAGCCCAGCCCTGGATCCGGATCAGCGGCGAATAGGTCCTCAATGTCTCGATCGAGAAGCGGAAACTGTCCGGTTCATACCCGGAAGGATCGACCGGTGCAGGCCTGTACGAATTGAACTCCCGGATGATAGCCGCCGCACCCAGACTGTCCTCCCTGCGCTCCGGCGCCGGTTGGACCGGGAAGCTATAAAAGGTGTTCATCATCGTTATACCCCGCTCAAACCCCCTGTTGTCGGGGTCCTCATCGATACGGACCTTTTTGATCCTGGCACCGGCACGCCCGCCCGACTGCATCAGCAGTTGGAAATCCTGCCGGATATCGACATATTTGTTCAGGAGGATCCCATCCTCCAGTAGGGTTGAGATGGCATGATAGGTCACACTATCGCCATTATCCAGCAATAAGGTAATCTTAAGGGCCGGTGCCTGGTACAGAAAGCGTTTTATCTGTCCCCAAAGATTGTAGTGGACAAAAATCCTCGAAAATTGCAAATCATACTGGCTGTCAACAGGGAAATCCGCCCCCAACTGCCCTTTCGTCACCTTCGCCGCTTCCTTTCGCAAAGGGTTAAGCGCCTTCTTACGAAGCAGCAGATCGCCGCCCGCCTCGCCCGCTACCTTGTAGTGGCTGAAGATAGCCATCTTGGTCCTGGATTCGTCACAAAATGCATAGCGGTTATCGATGCTGCTTAGGGAGAACAATACGTAGTCCGGTGCATCCGGCGAAAGGTATTTCTGGTAATTAAGACTGTCCAGGTAAGTATTATAGGCGGAATAGGATTGAATGACCGGACGCGGATCATAACGCAGGCCGGCGAAATAGATCTCCGAGATCTCTGTGGGGATGATGTCTGCCGTATGATCGCCGATGATCTTTTTCAATTCATTTCCCGGCTCCTGCCCGGCCGCAGGGGCTTCATCGTAGTCCTTTATCCCCTGGCAGTAGTTGTAGACCTTCCGAATAGACAGGTGAGGGAACAAGTCGCCTCTTAAATAAGGATGTTCCACCCGGGGGATCGTATTCGACGTCACCACGCAGATTCCCAGGATGACCCAGCAATAGATGGCGGCCCTTTTTCGCGGGGGGCCAGGCGGGGCAAACACATACAGCCCGGCCGGGATCAAACCCGCAATATGGAAGAAATGGGACATGTGATAATTGTCCATTCGCACGAAGCCGCTCTTGTAAAGGACGAACAGGAGGAACGCGGTGATGCCGTAGACGATCGGGCCATTCGCATCCTTATGCGCGCCCTGCTTGCGGCGGGATAGCGTCAGGAGATAGATACACCGCGAAAAGACCAGGAGGAAAATGAGCAGGGCCGCAATTAGAAATAGGGTATAATGGCCGGCCGGCATGAACATGGCGTCGTTATAGGCGTCGATCAATTGCAGGCTGCCGGCTATATAGCCTTTGATATCCACCTGTAGCAGCCTGGCCATCAATAGCAGGCCTCCCAGGTACGGGAAAAGGATCATGATATAGCGCAACCAACTTATTTTCCGCCAGAAGACCGCATAATGGAGCACTGCCATCCAAAGGGTGATCGCGCAAATCCCCACGTTCACCTTGTAAAAGAGACAAAGCAGGGACAGTAACCCGGTCTGTGAAATAGGAAAGACTTTGGATGGCTCTTTGACGAAGTACAAAAGATAGAAGGTAAATAGCAGGAAATACCATTGGAACGGAGGTTCGTTCAGGGCCAGCAGGACACCCAGGAGAAGGAAGAGGAGGGGACCGTAGCCGGAACGTTTTGGGACAACGGCTTTCAGCAGAAAGAACAGGGATACCAGGAAATAGCCGTCGGATAGCAGGAAAACCCACCGGTTGATGGCAATGGGAAAGCGCTCAGTAAGGATGGCCAGCGGTCCAAATGGGAAAACAATGTCCTTCCCGAATACCAGGTGATACTTATACGCCAGGTGCGTGCCGATGATATAGGAGGAATCCAGTCCTGCCCGCGGCTCAAAATAATAGGCTGCCGGGAAAAGCAGGAAAAGGATGAAAGCAATAAAGAATTGGCGGATGAAAGGATGGGGGGAATCGGTCATGGTTAGGTTAACTTCCAAATAAAGAACGTCCGCCAAACGGCGGACGTTGCTTCAATAACGGCGGGAGCCCCGCATAATTAGGCGTCATTCCGATTCAACCTTCCGGCAGAACTAAAGGGCAAGTGCAAACTCCGGATGGAGAGCCGGAATGACAGTCTCTTGTATCAGCCCCACCCCGCGGCGACAGGCCACAAAAAAAAGTCCCCACTCTGTTCGAGCGGGAACCTTTTTTAAAAATTTTTTTAATGGATCTTTTCACACAATGAAGTTAGCGGTTCTTTTCCGTTCTCCGTAATTAAGCTTCAGTTAAAGATTCTTAAAAAAACCCCATTTGATTTTTTCGTACCATCAAATGAGCTTCCATCTTTCCAAAATCTTTTCCGGTGAAGTAAAATTCTTTACAAAGCAATCTTTTTTTCGGTCATCATTTTGCGCAGGTTGATCAGGCCATAACGCATCCGGCCGAGCGCAGTGTTGATGCTGCAATTGGTCAGGGCTGCGATCTCCTTGAAGCTCAGATCCGCATAATGACGAAGAATAATGACTTCCCGCTGATCTTCCGGCAACAGGTCAAGCATCTGCCGGACCCGGTCATGGCTCTGGCGTTTCATCATCTTGGTGTCTGCGCCTTCTTCGGTGAAGTGCAGCACTTCAAAAATGTCCCGATCATCGCTGGTCTTGATCGCCGGTGTCCGCTTGACTTTCCGGAAATGGTCGACGCAGAGATTATGGGCAATCCGCATAGCCCAGGGAAGGAATTTACCTTCTTCCGTGTAACGGCCGCCGCGAATCGTGTCAATAATCTTAATGAGAACATCCTGGAAAATATCTTCTGCGAGATATTTGTCCTTAACTAAGAAAAGAATGGAGGTGTACAACTTATCCTTGTGACGGACAATCAAAGCCTCAAGGGCATGTAAGTCGCCGTCCCTGAATTGGTGAATAAGTTCGTGGTCAGTTTTTTTGCGTAGCAATGTCATAAACTTCTACGGGTTTTGAAGGTGATAGGATATATTTTGGATTTTAAAGATGGCTTGGCTTTTCGATGTAGAAGTAATCAATCTATAGGCTAACTGTTTGGTACGTTAAAAATAACAAATGATATTCACAATTCAGAACACAATGTGCAAAAATATATCTTGCACTAAATAGGGTTTAAAGATATACAATTTTTGGAAAAAACAACATTTTGGGAATTTTTTTGTTCCTAAATTCTCCGCCGCCTCATCAAACACTAAGCATTGCCCTTATTTTGTCTTATTTCGCCGCCTAATCCGAATAAAAAGATAGGCAGTCTCTTTGATAACTTTTTTAGTATTTTTGCAGTATGAGCACTACGGGGAAAGTCAAAAAGAACACAGCGGAGAACGGAAGATCCATCGCAGCAGCACCACCAGCCGACGCCATATTTATAAAGGGAGCACGTGTCCACAATCTTAAAAACATTGACGTCAGCATCCCCCGCAACCGGCTGGTCGTAGTCACCGGCGTCTCCGGCTCCGGCAAATCCTCTCTGACCATCGACACTTTGTTTGCTGAAGGTCAACGGCGCTATGCCGAAAGTCTCAGTGCCTATGCCCGTCAGTTCATGGCCCGGATGGACAAACCGGACGTTGACTATATAAAAGGTCTGTGCCCTGCCATCGCCATCGAACAAAAGGTGATCACCCGGACGCCCCGGTCCACCGTTGGCTCCATGACCGAGATCTATGATTACCTGCGCCTCCTGTTCGCCCGCGTCGGACGAACCTTCTCGCCCATTTCCGGCCGCCAGGTGAAAAAGGACGACGTGACCGACGTTGTAACCGCCATCGCAGACGGCACCCCCGGTGATAAAATACTCCTCCTCACTCCCTTCAAACAACATAAGAATCGCCAGCCGAGAGAGGAACTGAATATCCTGCTTCAGAAAGGGTTCTCGCGCCTTTATGTCGCCGGTGAAACGCTCCGGATCGAGGACCTGCTGGATATGGATGACATCGCGTTGAAGAAAAAGCTGCCGCCGTCCACGGCTAAAGCGCCCGCCGCTTTTATCCTTATCGACCGCCTCGTCGTGAAAGAATTTGACGAAGACGACCGGCACCGGATCGCCGACTCGGTCACCACGGCCTTCTATGAAGGAGAAGGCGAACTGCTGCTGGAGATCAACGGCGACCGGAAGTTCCCCTTCTCGAACCGTTTTGAGCTCGATGGCCTGACGTTCGAAGAGCCCGTGCCCAACCTTTTCTCCTTTAATAATCCGTTTGGCGCCTGCCCGACCTGCGAAGGCTTCAGCCAGGTCCTGGGCATCGACCCCGATCTCGTCATTCCCGACAAACGACTCAGCGTCTATGAGGGCGCCGTTGCTCCCTGGAAAGGGGAGAAGCTGGTCTGGTGGCGCGACCAATTCGTCAAAGCAGCTAAAAAATTCGATTTCCCCGTCCACAAACCAATCATCGACCTGGGCAAACAACAACTTCAGGCGCTTTGGGAGGGGAATGAACATGCTCAGGGCATCAATGACTTCTTTAAAGAGGTCGAACGCAACCTGTACAAGGTTCAATACCGGGTACTTCTTTCGCGATATCGCGGCCGGACCGATTGCCCCGATTGCCACGGCTACCGGCTTCGTAAGGAAGCCCTGTATGTAAAGATCAGCGACCGCCATATTGGGGAACTTTGCGAAATGCCCGTCCGCGATCTTTCCGAATGGTTCAATAACCTTACCCTCGGACCCCACGAACAGCAGATCGCCCGCCGTATCCTCATCGAGATCCGCCACCGGCTGAATACCCTCCGGGATGTGGGCCTTGGTTACCTGACGCTAAATCGCCTGGCCAATTCCCTCAGCGGCGGCGAAAGCCAGCGCATCCAGCTGACCCGCTCCCTCGGCAGCAACCTCACCAACTCCCTTTATATTCTGGATGAACCCTCCATAGGCCTGCACTCCCGGGACACCGAACGGCTGATCCGGGTGCTGAAGGAATTGCGCGATCTGGGAAATACCGTCGTCGTCGTGGAACATGATGAAATGATGATGCGCGAAGCCGACTATATCATCGATATGGGCCCGCTGGCCAGCCATCTGGGTGGTGAAGTAGTGGCAACGGGCAATTATGATGCGCTGATCGCGAACGAAGACAGCCTCACGGGTAAATACCTGAAAGGTACGCTGGCCATCACCCCCCCGCCGAAGGTGCGGTCCTGGAACCGGTCCCTGATCGTTGAAGGAGCCCGTCAGAACAACCTGAAGGACCTGACCGTCGAGTTCCCCCTCAACGTTCTATGTGTCGTCAGCGGCGTCAGCGGCAGCGGCAAGACTACCCTTGTCAAACAGATCCTCTACCCGGCCCTGCAAAAGATGAAAGGTGAACCCGGCGAAAAGGTCGGACTTCATAAGGCCATCAAAGGCGATATAGACTATATCTCACAAATCGAGATGGTCGATCAAAACCCTATCGGAAAATCGTCTCG
>Ga0206851_1170_pt1 | contig 16605 bp, 22 predicted proteins | sample Alteio_BWOrgCont_13_FD_152904 | JGI IMG/M metagenome (GOLD analysis project Ga0206851, IMG submission 152904) | Enriched cells from forest soil in Barre Woods Harvard Forest LTER site, Petersham, Massachusetts, United States -... | ecosystem: Environmental > Terrestrial > Soil > Temperate forest >... | reverse complement strand
AAGCCGCACCTTCGCCCACCACCTCAATAAAAAAGAAACTGCCTCCGCACCCCGCGCAGCCTGCCGCAGAAAAAAGATGGGTTCGTCAATGCAGTGGACCACAGCCGCACCGCGCTGGCGGAACAACCTGCGATAGGATAACCTTAAGATAAAGAATGCTTTTAGTGTATTTATCTCTTCGCGAGTCCACCGCCGCAGATCGCATATTTCACGAAACTGTCACACAATTCTCTTTAAGATGTTGTATTATACAAAGAAGAATGGACATATCTTTAATAAGCTCACATGACAGCCATGCAGGATAGTCCTCAGGATACCGCTCCCGCGCGCGCACCCGCCTGCGACCTGCCGCTGCGCGAGAACGCGCCGCTTGAAAACAGGTCCGTACCCGCACCGCAAAAAGACATCAACGCCACCGCGGGAGGAAAAATCGTCAATACCGGCATTTATTACGGCATCGGCTGGCTTGGCAATTCCGCCGGTTCCCTGTTCACCACCTATTTCCTGAACCCGAGGGACGACGTAACGAGGGGTAAGGAAACGGTGATCGATTTCCTCGCCAACAAGGTAATCAAGGGCGCCAACAAAGTTAAGACTCGCGATTCCGTGCGCTCGACGGTGGAAATCCTGTTCATGTTCATTTCGGGGGTTATCGCCACCACCATCATGACGCCGCTTGCGATGAACCGGGGCAAGCTGGCCCATAAGGTGAACCAGTTCCTGGGCAACAGGGACAAGGATGTTCTTCCCGACAGTATGAAAAAACTGCCGGAACCGAAAACGCTCGAAGATAAAATCGAACAGGAAATCCATAAGCGCGTCGATAAAAAGCACAGCGCGGGCGACGTGTGGAAAGCGCGTGGTGTGGGCATGGGGCTGGTGCTGGCAGGCGACTATGTGGTCAACAGCGCCGGACGTTATATTGAAAATACCAGGCTGCCGAAAACCACGCCCGTGAAAAACCCAGGCGGCATAGGCGAAGCGCTGGATACACTGGGAAGGCGCGTAGGAAAAGCGCTCAATTATCAGAGCATGGACACGCTGGGCTGGCGTCTGGGACAGAAGCTCCACGACGCCCTTCCCCAATCGGTGGTAAAGGGCTGGACACGGTTTTTCTACAAGCACGGCGCCAGCATCGAAAAAATCGAAGAGAACATGAAGGAACACTTCCAGCGGCTCAAGGACACCGAACTGGAATTCGGCTCGCACGGTGCGCCGGCGAATAAACACCGGATGGTGATCGCCGAGCAGACGCGCCTTGTGACGAAAGAGATGGGATGGACTCTGGTGATGGCCGTGGTGCTCCATCAGCTAGTGGGGCTGTTCAACAGGCGCCGCGTGAAGAAAGAGGAAGAACGGGCCATCGCCGAAATCACGAAAGAAGGGCTGGTGCCGGAAGGGTATAAGGTCACGCTGGAAGAAGGCGTGAAGCTCGAACGGATTGACGCCAAAGGCGGCTCGTGGGCGGAAAAGAGCGGCGGCCAGAAGCCGCAGCCGCAGAAGTCCCCCGACTACGCCACGCAGGTCCAGGCCGGCCGTAGTGCCGCCGAATCCGCCGCGCCTGCGCTATGAGCAAGGGCAGACACCATTTAAGGAGCCTGAGCACGGAAAGCGGCGCGGGAGAAGACGGGCCTTCCTATGAATATGTCGGACCCGACGGCGAACGGGTGAACGCAGCCATCAGGGAGAATCGCACGGGAGTTGCAGCCAGACTGGGATTCGAGGAATCCGATGCGGCGCTGGAACACAATCTGACACGGCCCATTGTGGGCAAGAACTCGGCACAGCTTGCCCAGCGCCATGTGGAGAGCCTGGGCATATTGCTTAACCGGGACGAAAAGAAAATGAGGCGCTAGGCTTCCTTGGCAAGGTGGTTCTTACTAAACCTTACTGTGCGTTTATATATTTACCCTCAACTATATAAAAAAAGAAAACGTATATGCCCCCTGACCGCGATCAAGAATTCGCAGATTTCATGCGTACCCTCGCCAGCACAGGCAGGATGCCAAAATCGATCGGCCGCACGCTGAATGCGCTCTCGCTGGATTTAAACGATCTGCTGGAAAGCGGGATAGACCTGCATAAACAATATGCGTTACCCGCAGAAGGCTCGCCCACCTCCCTGCCCGAACTCTTCCAGACGCATGAAAAGATAAAGCCTGCTATCATAGCGTTGACCAAAGGGGTCAAACCGGACGAAAACGTTTCCGCCCTGATATCCCAATATCAGGCCCACGCAAAAAATGCCCGTCATGTCCTAAGGCGGGCCGCCGAGGAAAATCCGCAGAACGAAATGGCGCAAGCCGCTGCCGAGACGGCGCGCAACCTGGCTATAGTTTCGGATACGCTGCCGATCTTGTATGAAAGGTTCTTAAGCGGAGTTCCCCTCTCTTCTCCCAGGCGCCGCGGCCGGTGATTCGGTCTTCCTTATTCATAATGCGTCCAGAGCCGCAACACTTTGATGGTCCGCTCCTTTTGTAACAGCTGGTAGACCAGCCGGTGCTGGATATTGATACGCCGGGAATAAGCACCCGCGAGATCGCCTACCAGCTTTTCATAAGGCGGAGGATTTTGAAACGGATCGCCAGCAAGAATTTCAAACAGCGCCTCGGCTTTGGGGCGCAGACCGGAGGCTGCAAGCTTCTTCGCGTCCTTCTGCGCCTGTTTCGTGAAGACAATCCGCCAGCGCTTCACCAGCCGGGCTCATCGCTTGTGTTTTCAAGCTGCGTCGCCAGCCCCTTGCGGATGGACTCGCGCATGCCGGGGATAGAAAGCAGATAGAGCGTCTCCTGTATGGCGTTCCAGTCCTCCTCACCCACCAGCACGGCATTGGAACGCGGGCCGGTAATGAGCAACGGCGCATGGGCCGCCGCCGTCTCGTCGAGCAGGCGGTAGAGGTTCTTGCGGGCATCGCTGGCGGTTTTGCTTTCCATGTAGAAAACGTACGATTTTTCGTACGTTTTGGCAAGGAAATCTTCATGATAAAGTAATAATAACAGACGATATCCACGAGTATAAAAAACTGTTAATATACCTCCGGTACAGCTATATTGAATCGAAAGCATTGTTATGGACTTAACCACGAGAGAAATCATGAAGCCGATCCTGCCTCTGGTAATTCTTTCCGGCCTGTGCCTTGCAGGTTGCATCACCCAGCAACAGATAGCTTTGCCGGGAGGAACCGCTGCGCCGCCGGCAAGAATCGTCCGCCTGACACCGGCGATTTCCAACGTCACGGTCGCCGCCGGTTCGACAGTGTTGCTGGTCAAGTCTTTCTCCATCAATCCCGACTGCAGCCCGCTAGGCTATAACAGCCTGCGCATCACACAGGAACCTGTGCATGGCACTGCGGTGGTCACTGAAGGCAGGGATTATCCATCCTATCGCGCAGGCAATCCCCGTTCGGCCTGCAATAAAAAGAAGCTGCCCGCAATGCTGCTCAAATATACGCCGGAAGACGATTTCACGGGCTCGGACTTTCTCGCCACGGAAGTCATAAGTGAGGACGGATCGGACAGTAAGCATCAATTTTCGATCACGGTGAAATGATCGGGCCGCGGATTACTCCTCCCCCATCTTCAATGCCGCGATAAACGCCGACTTGGGGATTTCGACATTGCCGACGGCGCGCATCTTCTTCTTGCCCTCTTTCTGCTTGTCCAGCAGCTTGCGCTTGCGCGAGACGTCACCGCCATAGCATTTGGCGGTAACGTCCTTGCGCAGGGCGCTGACCGTTTCGCGCGCGATAATCTTGCCGCCGATGGCCGCCTGAATGGCTATCTGGAACATCTGCCTCGGGATCAGGTCCTTGAGGCGCTTGCAGAGCGCCCGGCCGCGAAAGTCGGCCTGGGTCCGGTGCACGATGATGGAAAGCGCGTCCACCGGCTCGCCGTTGACCAGGATGGAAAGCTTGACCAGCTCGCCCTCGGTATAGCCGTCGATATGGTAATCGAAGCTCGCATAGCCCCGCGTGCAGGACTTGAGCCGGTCGTAGAAATCGAACACCACCTCGTTGAGCGGTAGCCTGTAGACCGCCATCGCGCGGTTGCCGACATAGGTGAGATCAACCTGCACGCCGCGCTTTTCGGTGCAGAGCGTCAAGACGGACCCTAAATATTCGTCCGGCACGAGAATGGTGGCCTTGATCCACGGCTCCTCCATATGCTCGATATGGGTAGGGTCGGGCATGTCGGCGGGATTGTGCAACTCGATCGCCTGCCCGTTGGTCTTGAGGATTTTATAGACCACGCTGGGCGCGGTCGCGATGAGGTCGAGGCCGAACTCGCGCTCCAGCCGCTCCTCGATGATCTCCAGATGCAGCAGCCCCAGGAAACCGCAGCGAAAGCCGAAGCCCAGCGCCGAGGAGGTTTCCATCTCGTACTCGAAACTCGCGTCGTTGAGACGCAGCTTGCCGAGGCTGTCCTTCAGGGTCTCGAAATCGTTGGTGTCCACCGGATAGAGGCCGCAGAAGACGACCGGCTGGCTCGGCTTGAAGCCGGGCAGCGGAGCCTCGCAGGGCTTCCTGTCGTCCGTCACCGTATCGCCGATATTGCAATCCGCCACCAGCTTGATGCCGGTGATGATATAGCCCACTTCGCCGGGCCCCAACTGCTCGACGCTGGTCTTTTTCGGCGCGAAGATGCCCACCTGATCGACCTGATGCGCCGCGCCGTTGCTCATCATGCGTATCTTCATGCCCCGGCTTAAAACACCGTCCACGATACGCACGAGGATCACGACGCCGAGATAGGTGTCGTACCAGCTGTCGATCAGCAGCGCCTTGAGCACCGCGTCCGCATTGCCTTTGGGCGGCGGCAGGCGCTTCACCAACGCTTCCAGTACGTCCTTGATGCCGATGCCGGTCTTGGCGGAGATCATCACGGCGTCGGAGGCATCGAGACCAATGACGTCCTCTATCTGCTGCTTCACGCGCTCCGGCTCGGCGGCGGGAAGGTCTATCTTGTTCAGGACGGGAATGATCTCGTGATGGTTGTCGATAGCCTGATAGACGTTGGCCAGCGTCTGCGCCTCCACTCCCTGGCTTGCGTCCACCACCAGCAGCGAGCCCTCGCAGGCGGCAAGGCAGCGGCTGACCTCATAGGCAAAGTCCACGTGCCCCGGCGTGTCCATCAGGTTCAGCACATAGGTCTTGCCATCGTCCGCCTTGTAATTGAGCCGCACGGTCTGGGCCTTGATCGTGATGCCGCGCTCTTTCTCGATGTCCATGGAATCCAGCACCTGCGCGGTCATCTCGCGCGCGTCGAGCGCCCCGCAATATTCAATCAGGCGATCGGCCAGCGTGGACTTGCCATGGTCGATATGGGCGATGATGGAGAAATTGCGGATGAGGGAAAGGTCTGGCATGGGGGATGTAATAGAGGCTTGGACGGGGTTTGCAAGCGGAGTGTTAAGAGATGCGCGGGTAATTATCACAAAACCGTAACACAACCGTAATATATTGCTGTTATAGTTGTCGAATGTCACCGGACGTCCGAAGCCTGTATAAAATTACCGGGGAAGAAGGCCCCGCCCTGAAGCGTGTCGAGGCAGCTATGGAATGGCTGCTCTCGCCGCAAGCGGAAGGCATCGGCGAAAAACTGTTGCGCGATGCCTATGCGCTGCATGGTAAACCTCTTCCTATCCACGTTTCGCAAGGAATGGAAAATGAGTATAATCATATCCTGCATGAATTGCACATCAACCCAAGTTATATTGATGGAATACTCTTCCCCGACGCGCATGGAATATTAAGACCGAAATCCGTGGAAAGCGTTTTAGCTCATGAATTGACACATGCCGGTGAGGTTCGTCTCCATGAAGGAGAGCACGAACGTAAAACAGCGGAAGCTGAAATCACAGTCGCTTACAATCAGCGCTTCACGCAAGCAGAACTGGAAGCGCAACAGATGCATCTCGTAAACGCGTTACGGGCAGCGGACTATCCTACGGCCATTAAACATATAGAGCGGTATGTGGATGAAGTGTCCATCCCAACATATAAAGAACTGATCAAGCAATTGCCTGTTCATCCTCGCTACCGCAAATTCGCAGATGAATTTGAAAAGCCTGCCGTGGATATGGAGAATAAAGTGGCAGCTCTGCGCGGAGAACCTATAAGAACGGATTATGTCACAGGCCATGCGATACCGCCCGAAACGTTGCGCCAGATGATTATAGAAGAGACAGCAGAAGCATTGAACATCAACGAGAAACCCCGCCTTATTTCGGTCGTCTCTGCCGCACATACCGGCGAATGGACGCGGAGGGTAAGCGGTGAAGGCAATGCGCAGGAGCATCCGCTGATTGCGCGGCATGAAGGGGGCGCGAAAAAGCCGTAGTTTGTTTAGCCCTGTCTTATGCCAGCTCCCGGGATTTCCTCTCCCTCCGGGAGAGGGTATTATAAGCACCGGCCAACACTTTCATTAAAGCCAATCTATCCCTTTGCAAACTGCGCCTGCCTGCGTAGAGTGCCCCCATGAAAAAACTCTACCTCATCGACGGCTCGGGATTTATTTTCCGCGCCTATCATTCCCTCCCGCCGCTCAACCGCTCCGACGGCACGCCCGCAGGCGCGGTCTACGGCTTCCTCAACATGCTGCTCAAACTCATGGACGGCGCGGAAGCCTCTCACATGGCCGTGATTTTCGACGCGGGACGCCAGACGTTCCGCAACCGGCTTTACCCGGAATATAAGGCCCACCGCCCGCCTGCCCCGGAAGACCTTATCCCGCAGTTTCCGCTCGTGCGCGAGGCCACGCAGGCGCTGAGCCTTCCCGCCATCGAGCTTGCCGACTATGAGGCCGACGATCTCATTGCCACCTACACGAAGCTCGCGCGCGCGGAAGGCATGGAAGTAGTGATCGTCTCCTCCGACAAGGACCTCATGCAGCTCATCGGCGATCATGTTTCGATGTATGACGGCATGAAGCAGAAGACCATAGGCCGCGAACAGGTCATCGAGAAATTCGGCGTGCCGCCCGAAAAGGTGCACGACGTGCTGGCGCTCATCGGCGACACGTCCGACAATATCCCCGGCATCCCCGGCATCGGCCCCAAGACAGCCGCCGAGCTTATCACGCAGTTTGAAAGTTTTGAGGGCGTGCTGGCGCGCGCGGGTGAAATCAGACAGCCCAAGCGGCGCGAGGCCGTGGAGCAGAATGCCGACAAGGCGCGTCTTTCCTATGCGCTGGTCGCGCTGTGCGACACCGTGCCCCTGCCCGCCCCGCTCGACAGCTTCGCGCTTAAAAAGCCCGAGCCTGAAGCGCTGCTCGCCTTCCTGCGCCGGATGGAATTCAAGTCGCTCACCGCGAAATTCGAGCAGAAATTCGGGCTGTCCTCCCTTCCCGCCTCTGTGCTCCCCGATCTCCATTCTCTCCCCTCTTCCTATGAACTGGTGCAGGATAAATCATCGCTTGCCCGCTGGGTCGCGGCGGCGAAATCGACAGGATACGTGGCGTTCGATACCGAAACGACGTCGCTTAACGCCATGCGCGCGGAACTGGTGGGCTTCTCGCTTGCCATTGAACCGGGGAAGGCCTGTTACGTGCCCCTTGGACATAAGAAGCCGGAAATTGGAAATTGGAAATCGGAAACGGGTGATCTATTTTCCACGACTCGCGCCCCGCAACTCGTTCCCGGTCAAATACCGCTTGCCGAAGCGCTCGCTCTCCTCAAGCCGCTGCTCGCCGATGCGAGCGTGCTGAAAATCGGCCACAACATCAAATACGACATGCTCGTATTGCGCAAATACGGCCTGGACGTGGCGCCGGTCGAGGACACGATGCTGCTCTCCTATATCCTCGATGCCGGGCGCGGCAATCACAATATGGACGAACTCGCGCAAAAGCACCTGCGCTATAAGACCATCACGTTCGACGACGTCACCGGCACCGGCAAGGCGCGCATATCGTTCGCCGAAGTGGCGCTCGACAGGGCGCTCTCCTATGCCGCCGAAGACGCCGATGTTACGCTTCGCCTCTGGCGGGCGCTTAAGCCCGAAGTCATCCGGCAGAAACGCCTCACGCTCTATGAGACCATCGAGCGTCCGTTGATCCCGGTGATCGTGGCGATGGAAGAACGCGGCATCACGGTGGATCGCGCCCGGCTTGCAGCACTCTCCGCCGATTTCGGCAAACGCATCGCGGCGCTGGAAGAAGAAATATATGCGCTGGCGGGCCATCCGTTCACCATCGGCTCGCCCAAGCAGCTGGGCGAAGTGCTGTTCGAGGGAATGGGCCTGCCCGGAGGCAGGAAAAGCGCCAAAAGCGGCGCTTACGGAACCGGCGCGGATGTGCTGGAGGAACTGGCCGAGAGCGGCCATGCATTACCCGCGCGCGTGCTCGACTGGCGGCAGCTCAGCAAGCTCAAGAGCACCTATACCGACACGCTCGCGCAGGAGATAAATCCGGTGACGGGCCGCGTGCACACGTCCTACGCAATGGCGGTGACCTCCACGGGCAGGCTCTCGTCAAGCGATCCCAACCTGCAGAACATCCCCATCCGCACGGAGGAAGGCCGCAAAATCCGCCATGCCTTCGCAGCAGCGGCGGGGTACAGGCTTATCTCCGCCGACTATTCGCAGATCGAGCTGCGGCTGCTTGCGCATATTGCCGATATCGGCACGCTCAAGGAAGCGTTCCGCAACAGGCAGGACATCCATGCCATCACCGCGAGCCAGATGTTCGGCGTGCCCGTAACCGAAGTGAACGGCGACCTGCGGCGCAAGGCCAAGACGATCAATTTCGGCATCATCTACGGCATCAGCGCGCACGGGCTGGCCACACGGCTTGGCATTTCGCGCGGCGAGGCGGCGGCCTATATCGAAGCCTATTTCAAGCAATATCCCGGCATCGTCGGCTATATGGAACGCACGAAGCAGTTCGCGCGCGACCACGGCTATGTCACGACGCTGTTCGGGCGCGTCTGCCATCTGCCCGGCATACGCGACAAGAATCCTTCCATGCGCAGCTTCTCGGAACGCGCCGCCATCAATGCGCCGCTTCAGGGCACCGCCGCCGACATCATCAAGCGCGCCATGATCGGCGTCGAGCGGGAACTTGCGGGCACGAACGCACGCATGCTGCTGCAGGTGCATGACGAACTGGTGGCGGAGGCTCCCGCGGAAGAAGCCGAAGGGGCGGCGGCGCGGATAAAGCACGTCATGGAAAACGCCGCCGCCTTGAGCGTGCCCCTGACGGTGGATACGTTTTTAGGACACAACTGGGGCGAGGCGCATTGAGCAGGAAACGCCTTACGGCAATTCACTTCTCCTCATGCCGTAAGCACATGCAATCCGCGGTTGCGCCTGAACCGCCATGCAAGAATTGACTTAGTCCGTTACTTAGTCTATTATGATATCCATGATCAGCGTGAACATGCACGAAGCTAAAACGCAGTTTTCCAAGCTCGTCGCCAAGGCACTGAAGGGCGAAACGGTCATCGTGTGCAAGCACAATGCTCCTCTCATCGAGCTTAAGCCCATTAAAAAGAAGAACAAGTTCTTCATCGGCGGGTCGAAATACACCTTTGACATTCCCGACGATGCTTTCGCGCCGCTGACAGAAGAGGAACTCAAGGACTGGCACGGGGAATAATGGCGTCCTACCTTCTGGACACCGTCGCATTCCTGTGGATTGTTCAAGGCAGTTCCAAACTGCCTGAGCGCGTGGCAGCCACGCTGGTTACCGATGGTGCGCTGTGTCATCTGAGCCATGTCTCTTTGATCGAAATGGCGATCAAGCATCGCAACGGAAAAATGCCACTGCCTGCGCCGCCGCATGAAATCATCGCCACGGAATGCCCGCTGCGCGGCATAGAGCTGCTGCCGCTGACGCCGGAAGCTATTTTCCTGCTAGAGACCCTGCCACAGCATCACAACGATCCTTTCGACCGCCTTCTGGCCTGTCAGGCCGCCACGCATGATATGACTCTCGTCACACCGGATCGGATTCTGCGGAAATACAAAATAAAGACCTTGTGGTAGATGTCCGGCGCGGAACGATCAAAGGCATGTTAATAAATTGAAACCAATACTAATTTTCTGGATTGCCGCTTCGGTCGCTTATTGTAACCAATTCTTAACACGGAAAAATACAGGATATGATAGAATGCCGGAGTATTAGATCAGACGGAACGATTCATGCCTCCCGAACCAGCCCCACTCCCTGACAGCGTAAAAGCAGAGGTACATGCTTCCGGAGCACCGGCACAGCTGGCGGCGGCGCAAACCCCGCCGAAACCGCCTGGCCTCAAGGATTATATGCGCGAGGACGTCGCCAACGCCGTCGCCACTATCACCGGCCCTAAAGGCAAACCGGTTTTGCTGGAGCACCTCAACAGCCGTAACCGTAACGATCCCGTTCCCGCGCGGACCATCAAAGACGTTCACGATTATATCTGGGCGCATCTGAACAATCCCAAGGCGAGCCGCGCGGATATTCTGAAAGCGGCGGAGATACTGGATAATCCGGCCGTCACTTCTTCCTCTGCCAGCGAGGGCACGGCAAAGCAGGCCGTGGATGCTTTCTACCAACAGATTGATATTTACCGTGGGGCAAAAGCCAGGACGCCCGATGAAGGGCGGAGTGATTCGGCCAAAGCGGCAGCGTTCCAGCAAATGAAACACGATACCTGGGAAAAAGCCAATGCGGCCTTCTCCACACTGGCTCAGCGTTTCGATGCCGTCATACAGGAACAGTATGATGATCGCATGATACACAAAACCCTGCCGTCGCCTCCCCCGCCACAGCAGCCTGCGCAATTACAAAAGCCCATCACGCCCGCTCTCCATCGCTAGCGCGTTTTCCCGCACCGGACGGGCAGAAATTACGGGCGGCGCAACAGGTCCGCAAAACCACCGGAAAACTTGACGGATAAGGTTGTATAATTCATTGCAATGTTGCGATGCCCGCGTATAGTGCGGCTTTTAAGAGCGTATGGCATTTACGGACAAACTGAAGCCGGTCGTCATTTCCGGCAGGGAAGTGCTGCCCATCGTTGAGGGCGGCAAGGGTATCGGTGCGACCAGCGGCCAGAGTTCCGGCGCGTTCGCGCTGGCCGGAGCCGTAGGCACGTTCTCGGGCGTCAACGCCGACAGCTGCGACGAGCAGGGCAACATCCTGCCGCAGATATACGAAGGCAAGACGCGTCGCGAGCGGCACGACGAGCTGGTGGCGTTCGGCATCAAGGGCGGCCTCTACCAGGCGCAGATCGCGCATGAAGTTTCGGGCGGCAAAGGCCGCATCCACATGAACATCCTCTGGGAAATGGGCGGCGCAGAGCGCATCCTGCACGGCATACTGGAGCAGGCCAAGGGCATCATCCATGGCGTCACCTGCGGTGCGGGCATGCCCTATAAGCTGGCCGAGATCGCCGCGCAATATAATATCCACTATCACCCGATCATCTCCTCGATGCGGGCCTTCCGCGCGCTGTGGCTGCGCGGCTATAACAAGGTCTCGCAGCTGCTGGGCAGCGTGGTGTACGAAGACCCGTGGCTGGCCGGCGGCCATAACGGCCTTTCCAACAGCGAGGACCCGCAGAAACCACAAGACCCCTACCCGCGCGTCGCCGAAGTGCGCAAATTCATGAACGAGGTGGGACTGCACGAGACGCCCATCATCATGGCGGGCGGCGCATGGCATCTGTCCGACTGGGAGCACTGGCTGGACAATCCCGAGATCGGGCCCATCGCCTTCCAGTTCGGAACGCGTCCGCTGCTCACGCAGGAAAGCCCCATCGCAGAAAGCTGGAAGCGCAAGCTGCTCACGCTTAAGGAAGGCGACGTCTACCTCAACCGCTTCAGCCCGACCGGGTTTTATTCTTCCGCCGTGCGCAACCAGTTCATCGTTGAGCTTACCCAGCGCGCGGAGCGCCAGATTGAATATCGCCCGGTGGCGGATGCGGAATTCCTCTCTCCCCTGCCCGTGGGCCAGCGCGGAAGGCCGGTATATATCAAAGAAGCGGATAAAGCGCGCGCCGCGCAGTATATCGCTAACGGCTTTGCCGAAATACTCAAGACCCCGGACCAGACCATCGTCTTCGTCACGCCGGAAAAGGCCAACCAGATACTGGTCGATCAGATCGAATGCATGGGCTGCCTCAGCCATTGCAAGTTCAGCAACTGGAAAGACAAGGACGAGTTCACCACCGGCAAGAAAGCCGACCCGCGCAGCTACTGCATCCAGAAGACGCTGCAGAACATCATCCATCAGGGCGATGTCGAAAACGAGCTGATGTTTTCCGGCCACAACGCCTTCAAGTTCGCTTCGGATCCTTTCTATGCAAATGGATTTATCCCTACGGTTCAGCAGCTTGTTGAACGGATCATGACGGGATACTGACCCAAGTCATCCTTCAGGATGCACTGGCAATCACGCTATAACCATGCTAGATACTCAACTATTAGTTTAGTTTAAATGGAGTTTCCACATGGACCATTCAGGCACCATTGAAAAGCTCGCAGCCGCGGGCCTAAGGCCGACACGGCAACGGGTCCTGCTGGGGAACCTCCTGTTCACCGGCGGCTGCAGACATGTGACGGCGGAATCGCTGCACCGGGAAGCAAAGTCCTCCTCCGAGACCGAGGTGTCGCTTGCCACCGTTTATAACACGCTGCATCAGTTCACCGATGCCAGCCTGCTGCGTGAAGTGTGGGTGGAGGGAGGACGATCCTACTTCGACACCAACACCAAGCCCCACCATCATTTTCTCTGCGAAAAGACGGGAGCGCTGGTGGATATTCCCGAGGAGGAGGTTCAGTTGGAATGCCTGCCGCTGCCGCCGAGCGGAACATCGGTCAGCCGGGTGGATGTGATAATACGGGTGAGGCCGGCGGAAAATAAATGATCCGAATCAGGAGTGGGGAGCCGCGAGTCGCGGGATTCACCATCACGCAATTCGCGACTCGGATCACGCGATTCGTCTAGTCATTCTTATCCGCATTCTTGCGGGCAAGCTTGCGGGTGCGGCGAACGGCTTCAGCCGCGCGGCGCACGCGTTCTTCGGAAGGCTTCTCGAAATGGCGGCGCATTTTCATCTCACGGAAAATGCCTTCGCGCTGCATCTTCTTCTTGAGCGCGCGAAGCGCCTGATCGACGTTATTATCACGAACAACAACTTCTACCACGAATCTACCCCCTTCCAAGGTTAAGGGTGGGGTTTATACGCCCAAAAACCCCATCTGTCGAGGGCTAAATATAGCACGGCCGCCGCCTATATTATCCGGATAATTCTGTTTTTCTTGCACAATTCACCGCTTTTTGTAAGCTTTTCAGGCCATGCCATTATCCTCTGCCAAACCCGAAGCCAAAGCCACCGTGCGCATCACCCGCCGCCTGCCCGCCCCGGCAGAGCGGGTTTTCGACGCATGGCTCGATGCCCGCACGCTGGGCAAGTGGCTCTTCGCCACCCCCACGGGCACCATGGTGACGGTGGAGACGGATGCCCGCACCGGCGGCGCTTTCCGCATCGTCGAGCGCAGGGACGGCGTGGACGTCGAGCATACGGGGGAATATCGGGAGATCGTGCGGCCGGCGCGCCTCGTATTTACATTCGCCGTGCCGAAATACTCGAAGGAAACCACAAGAGTAATCATCGGCATCGTGCCGCATACGGAAGGCTGCGAACTCACGCTCACACACGAAGGCGTGCTGCCGGATTATGAGGAGCGCACCCGGCAGGGCTGGGGTATGATCCTGGAAAGACTGGCCGCCACGCTGCGGTAACAACCGGAACTGTACGGCCCCCGCGATTAAAAACTTTCCCATTGCAAAGCGCGCGGGTTTGTTCCAAAAATATTCTCTTACTTTAAAAGCAGGGGAGGAACGTATGACCAAAATGAAAACGGGCGGCATCGCCGCGGATCAGCTGAAATCCATCGTCGAGCGCATCGAGCGGCTGGAAGAGGAAAAGGCCGGCATCACATCAGACATCAAGGACATTTTCGCCGAAGCCAAGGGCAACGGCTATGACGTGAAAACGCTGCGCAAGGTCATTTCCCTGCGCAAGCAGGACGCGGCGGAGCGCGACGAGCAGGAGCATCTGCTCGACACCTATAAGCGCGCGCTCGGCATGGCCCCGGAGATGGAAGAGGCAGCATAAAAAAGGCGAAAGATTTTTTCTTTCGTCCATTGCCAAAAACATTTCCTACTATATAGTGTGGTGGTCGTTGCGAACCACCACCAAACCTTGTGGGAAATATGCCGAAAACCACTGCCAAAGCCACTCCTCACGCCTTCGGGGAACTCTCGCCCATCGCAAAGCTCAAGGCGGAAATCGACCTCCTGACCCACTGCTCGGGCGACGTGGTCTACCGCCTGCGCTACGACACGATGCGCTATGACTATATCAGCCCTTCCGTTTCGCAGCTTCTGGGCTATACGCCCGAAGAGCTGCTGCGGCTGAACATGCGCAGCCTCATTCTGGAAACACGCATCGTCAGCGACAATATGCGCGCCGTGCAGTCCTACGCGACGCTGGAAGAAAACCGCAAGCGCGGCGAAGTGCATAACTGGCAGGCCGACTATCTGATGAAGACGAAAGACGGCCGCAAAATCTGGGTCTGCGACATCTCCCGCCCATGGTTCGACGAGCGCGGCGCCATCATCGGCTCCTTGGGCAGCCTGCGCGACATTACCGACCGCATTCAGGCGGAGCAGAAAATCCGCGACGAGCTGCTGCGCGGCGCGGGCGCTGACGCGCTTACGGGCCTTGCCAACCGGCAGACCTTCTGGGGAAGGCTTGAAGGGGAAACCCGCCGCATACGCCGCACGCACGGCGATCTTGGCCTGCTGCTCATCGAGGTGGACCAGTTCCACAAGGTGGCCGACGGCTACGGCAAAGACATGGCGAACGCGGTGCTGGCGGGCATCGCCCGGCTCATACTGGCGGCGCTGCGCGACATCGACATCGCGGCATGCCTGGGCGGCGAGGAGTTCGGCATCGTCCTGCCCGAAACCTCGGGCGACGGCGCGGCAAAGGTGGCCGCACGCATCCGCGACGCCATCGCACGGCATACGTTCTTCGCGGGTTCGCACAACAACCCCATAGGCTGCACCGTTTCCATCGGCGTCGCGGCCACGCGCTTCGGCCAGAATATCGATGCGGCACAGCTCTACAAGCTCGCCGACATGCGGCTCTTCATCGCCAAGCACGGCGGCGAAAGCCAGATCTCCGCCGAGGAGATGGCGGGTAATTTACATTAAGATCCCGGCATAGCTGGGATGGAAATCAATCCAGCTTCCGCGCTTCGTCGACGAGCATGATGGGAATGCCGTCGCGGATGGGATAGGCGAGCTTCGCCTTGTCGCTGATAAGCTCGCCGGCTTGCGCGTCGTAGCGCAACGAGGCCTTGGTGAGCGGGCAGACGAGAATTTCGAGCAAACGGGGATCGATGGCGGTGGTCATGGGATTTACGCGAACAGGATGGAGGAAAGCCTGCGGCGCCCCTGCACGGCCAGCGGATGGGTGAAGCCCAGCGCCTCGAAGAAACTCAGCAGCTGCGCGCGCGCCGCGCCTGCGTTCCAGTCCCGGTTGCGGGCGATGATGTCGAGCAGCGCGGAAACCGCCTCTTCCTGCCTGCCAGCGGGAAAAAGCGCCACGGCAAGATCAAAGCGCGCCTGATCGTCTTTGGGGCTGGCGGCGACCGCCTTTTCCAGCCGCGCGAGATCGGCGGCCTGCGGCGCGTTTTTTGCAAGAGCAAGCGCGGCTTTGGCGGCGACAATCGCCTCGGCGGCCTGTTTGGCTTCCGGCACGTCCGCCAGCACTTTCTCGGCCTTGGCGAATTCGCCTTGCGCCACAAAAGATTTCATGAGCCCGGCAATGGCTTCGGTATTTTCCTCATCCACGGCAAGCACGGATTTATAGGCAAGTTCCGCTTCCTCCGCCTGCCCTTGCTCAAGCAGCAGGGCTGCGCCTTCAAGGCCCGCCTCCACCGCCTCGCCTTCCGGACCCGCGCCCGCGACCTGATCGATTATCTGCTTGAGCTGGCTTTCCGGCATCGCGCCCGCGAAGCCATCGAGCGGCTGGCCCTGTAAGAACACATAGACCATCGGCACCGACTGGATGCGGAACTGCTGCGCGAGCTGCGGGTTTTTGTCGATATCGACGCGGGCAAGCTTAACCCTTCCCTTCGCGGCGGCCACGACCTTTTCGAGCAGCGGTCCGTACTGCTTGCACGGCCCGCACCAGGCAGCGGTGAAATAGACGAACACGGGAAGCTGCAGTGAGGCCTGTATCACCTCGGCCATGAAATTCTGGACCGTGACGTCCTTCACATAGGGCGAGGAAGGCAAGCCTTGCGCGGCGCTGGGCAATGATGTCATAGACTCTCCTGAAAGGAGAACACCTTAAGCGATTTCAGGGGCTGGCGCAATCCCCCACCCTTTTCGGCAATTCCCGCTTGCAAAGTAAAGGCGAATGCCTATATTGGCCTCCTTTCGGAAGGCCCCATGGCCTTCATGATGTGGATTTTCAAGCGGGCGTAGCTCAGCGGTAGAGCGCCACCTTGCCAAGGTGGATGTCGAGAGTTCGATCCTCTTCGCCCGCTCCATTTCTCTCAATAGCTTGCATGGTATTCTCCGGATTCACGCTATCGGATTGCCCCCG
>Ga0206851_1169_pt1 | contig 16634 bp, 15 predicted proteins | sample Alteio_BWOrgCont_13_FD_152904 | JGI IMG/M metagenome (GOLD analysis project Ga0206851, IMG submission 152904) | Enriched cells from forest soil in Barre Woods Harvard Forest LTER site, Petersham, Massachusetts, United States -... | ecosystem: Environmental > Terrestrial > Soil > Temperate forest >... | reverse complement strand
CATCATTCGGATTTTTGGAGGTGGATAAGATAATGACGGGGATATCCCTGAGCTCAGTTTTCTTCTTCAGATAAGTCAGGCAGTCAAATCCGTTCATAACGGGCATATTCAGGTCCACGAAAATTAAATCCGGAGGTGATTCTTCCAGTTGTTTAAAGGCCTCCGCACAGCTGGAGGCCAGTTCGCATTGGAGGTCAGGTCGCACGGTATGTACAGCGTCCTGGAAGAAAAGCTGATCATCCGGATCATCGTCAATTAACATGATTCTTTTTGTCGGGTTCATAGTAGCCTTTGTTCTGATGTATCTCCCTCCGGTCAGTTTCTAAATAATACCGGAAAATACATAGAAAAAACTGCACCAAAACCAATCTCTCCGGCAGAAATTAATCATTTTTGATTTGCATAAGATTTTTTACATATGGCTATATGACCATTCAGCGCCTGTAAATAACGGAAACTTTAAAAAATGAATATCTTTCGTGATAAAACCCATTTTCATGATACGCATTGTTTTAATCCGGGAAACGAAAATTCCTGCCGATAACCGGGTAGCCTTAATTCCTTCCCAATGCAAATGGTTGCTAAAGAATTTTGATACGCTCAAGATTTTTGCCCAGCCTTCCGACACCCGCTGCTATGGCAATAAAGAGTATAAGATGGCGGGGGTGGAACTGAAGGAGGACCTGAGTGATTGTGATTATCTGTTTGGCATCAAGGAAGTGGCTGCAGAACAGCTCATACCCGGTAAGAAATATTTATTTTTTTCGCATACCCGTAAAATGCAGCCATATAACCAGGCACTTTTCCGCGCGATACTGGATAAAAAAATCACGCTGATCGATTACGAATGTATGGAACATGAGGACGGTCAGCGCATATTGGGGTTTGGTTTTTTTGCCGGCATTGTAGGTGCACATAATGGAATCATGGCTTACGGCCTCCGTACCAAACAATACGTTTTACCAAGGGTATACAAACAACCCAGCTTCCGACAGCTTATTCATGGGTATTTTGGCATCAAACTTCCTAATATCAAAGTGGTGATAACAGGTTCGGGCAGCGTGGCGCATGGTCTGCTGGAAGTGATGAACCTACTGGGGATCATTGAAGTGGAACCGGATGAATATTTATCCAGAAATTTCAGCTATCCCGTTTTTACACAGCTAAAGGGATCACTGTTATACCGGCACAAAACCAACGGTACATATAACCGTGATCACTTTCATACTCATCCGGAAGAGTATGAATGCCTTTTTAAATCTTATGCTGAGCACTCCGATATATTGATGAATGGAATATTCTGGGATCCGCACATGCCGCGTTTATTTGAGTGGGAGGATCTTTTATCGCCCCGTTTCAGGATTCAGGTTATTGCGGATATTACAGACGATAAAGAGGGTTCAGTGCCCTGTAACCTGGGAGACGGTACGATGGAGGAGCCTTTGTACGGTGTCAACAGAAAATCACGGCATAAGACTGCGCCATTTGAAGAAGACTCCATTGTTATAATGGCTGTTGGGAATCTTCCCAATGAACTTCCCCGCGATGCATCCCGTTATTTTGGAGAACAACTGATCAAATATATTTTGGAAGATCTTTTTAAAGAGGGATCCGATGTCATTGCCAAGGCGACCATGGTTCGTGAAGGGATTATAACGGATCATTTTAAATATATGACCGGATACGTTTAAAGCGTAAAACTTAAAGCGCAAGGCGTAATGTCTAATACAAGCTTTCAACCGTAATAATCATACATCAGGTCCACAAACTCCCTGGTATATTTGCCATCTTCATATTTAATTATCAGTTCCCGGGCCTCAATCGATCCGGGATCCTGTAAGCCAAACAAACAGATGCTTCGGAATGGTGGATGGGCAGGTGTCTGCCGTACAGTCAGTTTTTTATAAAGAAAAAATCCGTTGATCATTGCGAGGTTTTCAAAGTAGCCGGAACGGTGGTTAGGTAAGAGAATACTGAAACTTCCGGTTATTTTAAGGTGTTTCCGTAGAACAACAATCAATGCATCCAGGGTCAGTGTTTCATTATGTTTTGCTTTGTTTTTCTTTTCGGCCGGGGATCTAAGGTCAGATTCAAAAAAAGGAGGATTACTGATAATGAAATCATAATCAGCTGGCAATGGGAAGTGTAAAACATTCCCAGCAAGTACCCGGATGCGAGCAGACCAGGGGCTGGCCACTATATTTTCCTGTGCCTGTGCAGCTGATTCCGGGTCCAGTTCTATAGAATCAATTGCGCTTCCGGTTTTTTGTGCCAGCATGAGAGATAAAAGACCTGTACCAGTTCCGATGTCCAGTACTTTTTCACTTCCATTCAAATGTTTTGCGGACCACGCCCCGAGTATGCATGAATCCGTACATACTTTCATAACAGATTTATCCTGTTGTACTGTAAACTGTTTGAACCTGAAATAGGAATTTGGCATAATCCTTTTTTACCAGTCTGCCCGCGCACTAACGGTAACGGACAGGGGAGAAAATGACTGATCGATAAATTTATAATATCCGGTCAACGCTATCATCGCTGCGTTGTCAGTACAATATTCCATTTTAGGTATAAAAGTCTTCCATCCCATTGCTTTGCCCGTTTCTTCAAATGCTTTTCTTAATCCCTTATTGGCTGCGACGCCTCCGGCGAGACATACATTTTTTATTCCTGTTTGTGCAGATGCCTTTTTTAATTTGTTTAACAGGATGGATATGATCCGACCCTGAATGGATGCGCATATATCGGCCAGATTTTTCTCTACGAATCCGGTGTCTTTTTCTTTTTCATTCTGAATAAAATATAATATCGAAGTCTTCAATCCGCTGAAACTAAAATTCAGTCCGGGAATCCGGGGTTCCGGAAAATGAAAGCGACCGGCATTTCCATCCGAAGCATAACGGTCGACCAGCGGGCCCCCGGGATAGGGAAGCCCCAATAATTTTGCAGATTTGTCAAATGCTTCACCCGCCGCGTCATCGAGTGTTTCACCGATGACTTCCAAATGGGATGGAGAATTGCAAATTACTATCTGCGTATGACCTCCGCTCACGGTCAGACACAAAAATGGGAAACCGGGTGATTTCAAACTATCCGTTTCACAAATCAGGTTAGCCAGTACATGAGCCTGCATATGATGTACCGCTATCAATGGAATGGCCAGGGAAAATGCGAGAGATTTTGCGAACTGGGCACCTACCAGAAGCGATCCAATGAGTCCGGGTGATTGTGTAAAGGCAATCGCACTGATATCTGACAAACACAGGCCGGCCTTAAGCAGGGCCTGATCCACGACGGGCAGAATATTCTGCATATGAGCCCGGCTGGCCAGCTCCGGAACCACACCACCATAACGGGCATGTATATCCTGTGAGGCAATAATATTTGAAAATATTTTTCCATCAATGCAAACGGAAGCTGCCGTTTCATCGCAGGAAGATTCAATACCAAGTACTGTGATCGCCAATTTTACTCATTGAGGCTGCAAAGATACCGCAGAATGAGGGAATTAATTGGTAGAACGGATGGCTACCACCGGATCGAGACGGGATGCTGTGACAGCGGGAATGATGCCTGCCAGGATTCCGACAAACAGACAAATTCCGACCGCAAGACCGATAATATCCAGTGGAATAAAAACTTTAAAGCTAAAAACGTTTGAGAGTATCGCTGCGAGAATAAAAACGGCAACCATACCGATCATCCCTCCGATGATACAGAGGAAGGATGATTCAAGCAGGAATTCAGAAACGATGGTGCTTTTCTTTGCTCCCAGCGCTTTTTTTAAACCTATTTGGGCGGTGCGTTCACGCACGGTTACAAACATGATATTCGCCACGCCGAACATGCCCACAATCAGTGACAGAGCTGCGATGGCCCATCCTCCGATATTGATATTTGAAAATATACTGTCCATGAATTTGCTGAAGGATTCAATATCATTGAGAGAGTAATTATCTTCCTGATTGGGAGCCAGTTTATGGATGGTACGCATGGCTCCTGTCAATTCATCTTTCAAAGCGGGGATACTTACATTTTCTTTTCCTTCCACAATAATTTTCGGTTGTCCGTCTTCGTCACGCACCATTTGTCTCATAAACTTATAGGGTACGATGATACAATCATCATATCCGAACATATCCATCATGTTCTGTCCCTGTTTTTCCAAAACACCAATTACGTTCGCGGGTTTGTCATTTTCCAGGCGGACTGTTTTCCCAACCGCCAGCTCAGCTTTTCCAAACATTTTTTCAGCAATCGTATAACCAATCACAATGGAATTGGTCCCATTATCAAAATCGGATTGCTGCAGATACCGTCCTTCCCCGACATTCAAATGTTCGGTTTTGGAAAAATCTTCGGTCACTCCATAATAATTCAGGCCATTCAACATATCACTTCCATACTCAACTTTTGATTGAAGCTGGGTCATATAGGAAGCATTTTGTATAATGGGCACGCGGTCTTTGAGTTGTTTCAGCTCTTCAAATTTTGGCGTGGGCCTTTTATAATAACGCCACCAGGGATAGTTATTATCGTTACGGTATTCCCATTTATCAATGAAAACGGTATTCGTACCCAGTTTTTTGATGTCGTCCTGGACGGCGGTTTTCATGCTACTGATCGTTGCGAGCACGCTGATGATACAAAATATGCCGAATGTAATTCCAAGCAGGGATAGAAACGTACGGAGTTTATTGGAACGGAATTCCTGAAGGGCCATTTTCAGGCTTGTGATAATGATGTTGAAATAACGTTCCAGAAGATTGATTTAGATTCCCAATATCGTCATAAATCGCCGAATTTCTATGCCGCTCATCCGAATCGGAACCGGATTAGCCTTTTAAAAAGTTTTTATACGCCATTGCCGGCTGAACAACTTACCCGGAGACAATTTTTCGATCCCTTCCTTTTGTTCCAGTTGCTGGTTGCTGTTTACACTATCAGCAATGCCACACCATGGTTCTATGCAGACAAAATCCGAATCTTTGGCTGACCAGATCCCCAGAAAGGGAAATTCTCCCATCTGGAACCGGAGTCCATGTGGCGTTTTTGCGGATAACAACGAAATTTCAGAGGAAGCAGGGTATTTAAAAACCAGGGCATCCTGGTAAAATAATGATTTGTTCAGGTTTAACCGGTTGGTATCCTCAAGCAAGGGAATAGCTTGCGGGAGAATCAGGCCATCTTTCGAAATCGGCCACCGCGGAAGGTTTTCTGTTTCTTCAAATTTCAGGTGATAGTCGGAGAAACGGGTATCCGCCGTCAGTGGCAGGCGAAAAGCAGGATGACCACCGACGGAAAACAGGAGGAGGGAATTTCCGGTATTGGACACGACATATTCTGTGCTTAGTTCGTCTCCAGATATTTGATAACGGATCCTGAATTCAAAATCAAAAGGATAATTTTTCTTTGTTTCCTCATTACTTTTCAGCAGGAAGATGATTTCTTTCGGGCTATGTTTTTCAGCTTCAAAGTTCATATCCCTGGCAAACCCGTGTCGTGGGAGCTGATATGATTTACCCATATAAGAATAGGTATTATTTTTCAGGCTTCCAACGATTGGAAATAAAACGGGGGAATGCTTTGCCCAGAAGGCAGGATTTCCATCCCATAAATATTCTATATCAAAATTTTTATTTACGATGCTTTGAAGTTCTGCTCCTTTTTCTGAAACCTGAACTTTTAATGATTCGTTTTCCAGTGTGAACATGGGATGAATAGTTCAATTAAAAAGATATGGCAAAGTTAATGTCTGTTAGCAGCCGTTGAAAAGAATTATCTTGCGGCCTGATGAAAAACGTACACTGTATTTTATTCGTTATGGTTGTTTCGGCGATGGTTTCCTGTAGTAGTCCCCAGGCACCGGAATATCTTGGCTTTCGCGATTTTTCCATTCAGAATGTAAGTATGGATTCGGCCTTGCTTCATACGCAACTTGCATTTTATAATCCCAATACCTTCAACATGGAACTGAAACGGGGAGATGTGAGCGTTTTTCTGGATGATCAGCTTGCCAACCATTATGTGATGGACACAACGATTAATATTCCCAAAAAAGATACTTTCTACGTTCCGATGAATCTGCGAATCAGTCCCAAATTACTCATCAACAGTGCACTCAAAATGCTCATGAACGGAAATAAGATCAAAGTAAAATTATTGGGTAGTGTTCGTGTAAAACGGAGTGGCGTAAGTTTTAATGTTCCGGTTAATTATGAAGTAATGCAGGAAATCCGTTAAAGCGTAACGCTTTAAGCACAAAGCGTAAAGCTTCACTATTCGTAAATCGATTGATAGTTTAGTAATATTTAATTAATTAAAATAGAATTGATTCTTTTTGCTTTACGCTTTGCGCCTTACGCCTTAAGCGTTAGAAGAATGGCTGCTATTTTTTCTTCCGTGTCTGCTTTTTTCTTCCGTTCCAAATCGATGACTTCCGGTTTCGCATTCTGAACAAATCGTTCATTGGAAAGTTTCTTATTCAGCGATTCAAGAAATCCCCGAAAGTAGGTGAGTTCTTTTTCCAGCTCTTCTTTTCTTTTTGCATTATCCGTCTTCTTTGGACTTTCGAATCCGATCTGGTAGGAGTGGAAGGGGATTATCTGAATGTCCGGATCATTGGTATAAGAGCTGTCTTTAAACTCGATTTTTGTACAATTGAGCTGTTTCCGGATGATCGCATAAAGACTTTCTGTTTCACCAAAAATTTCCTTTGGAATAAACAGACGGGTGATGGCTTCGCTGTTTTTTAATTGTTGCTGCTGGCGGAATTCACGACCAACGGTCAGGAATAGTCTCAATTTTTCGCCGACATCTAAAACAGACTGATTGAAAATATTTTCGGGAGCCAGTTGTTTCAGGCAAAGATCATCATCGGGTTTACGCTCACGAAGCAAATGGTAAATTTCTTCGGTGACGAAGGGTATAAAAGGATGCAACCATAATAACAACTCCTCAAAAAAAGAAATCGTTTTATCATATATTTCCTGATGCATAGGTTGTTCGAAACCGGGTTTTACCCATTCCAGATACCAGCTGCAGAAGTCATCCCAGAATAAGGAATAAATGGATTTTAATGCCTCGCTGATTTTGAAGTCAGCGAATAATCTGTTGGCTTCCGTTTTGGCTTGGGAAAAACGATTTTGAAACCAATCCATGGCAAAAAAGCCCGGGTCTGTTTCAGATACTTTTGTTTCTGATGGATCCAACCGACTCGCCCAGATGCGAACCAGTTTGAGTGCGTTCCAGAGTTTATTATTGAAATTTCTTCCCTGTTCCAGTCCTGCCTCATCAAATAACAAATCATTTCCGGCCGGTGCCGCGATCATGATTCCGAATCGAACGGCATCCGCTCCATACTTATCTATCAGTTGGAGAAGGTCAGGAGAATTGCCCAGACTTTTGCTCATTTTTCTTCCCTGTTTGTCTCTTACCATGCCGGTAAAATAGACGTCGGGGAAAGGAATCGCATGTTGAAATTCCAATCCGGCCATGATCATTCTGGCTACCCAGAAAAATATAATATCCTGACCCGTAACGAGCACGGATGCCGGATAATAATAGTTCAAATCCGTATTCCCGGGATCGGTGATGCCCCTGAATACTTCGATGGGCCAGAGCCAGGAAGAAAACCATGTGTCAAGCACATCTTCATCCTGTGTTAGTTCATCATGAACCGCCAAAAGACCAAACTGGTCCTGGTATGCTTCCAGGGCAAGGGACTCGTTTTCAGCCACCACGAAGTTTCCCCTGGAATCATACCAGGCCGGAATTCGTTGCCCCCACCATAACTGGCGCGATATGCACCAGTCTTTTACATTTTCCAGCCAGTATTTATAAGTTGCCAGGAATTTTTCGGACGGATGAATCCGGATACTGCCCGATACCACTGCTTCGAGGGCCGGTATCGCAAGGGGTTTCATTTTCACAAACCACTGGGTGGAAATCCTGGGTTCCACAACAGCATGACTGCGTTGCGAAAAGCCAAGCCGCGTGGAATATGGTTCCTCTTTCAGGAGAAGGCCGGCTTCCTGTATTTTTTCAACCACTTTCTTCCGAGCTTCAAAACGGTCCATGCCGACGAAAATTTCTGCGGCTTCAGAAAGAGTGCCATCTTCATTTAAAGTATCGATGACTGCCAGACCATGCTTTAATCCAAGATTATAATCATTTATGTCATGAGCTGGAGTCACTTTGAGAGCACCTGTTCCAAAACTCATGTCGATATATTCATCCGTAATCAGCGGTACTGAGCGGTGAATAAGGGGAACGATGATTCGTTTACCCAACAGATGGGTATATTTCGGGTCTGAGGGGTGCACACAAACTGCCGTGTCGCCCATTATTGTTTCGGGTCTTTGTGTTGCGATCGTTATGAACTCAGGTGAATCTTCCACCGGGTATTTGATATAATATAATGTGCCTTCCACTTCCCGGTACTCTACTTCCTCATCACTCAATGCAGTGCGGGCCGAGGGGTCCCAGTGTATCATACGGGCACCCCGGTAAATCATTTTTTTCTTAAACAGGTCGACAAAAACCTTTATGACAGCCTTGTAATAGTGGTCATCCATTGTGAAGGTGGTACGGTTCCAGTCAACACTGCATCCAAGTCTGGCAATCTGATCATAAATGATGGTTCCGTATTTCTCCTTCCATTCAAATGCATATTCGAGAAACTGTTCTCTCGAGATATTATTTTTGTCTATGCCTTTTTCTTTTAACATGGCTACTACCCGTGCTTCTGTAGCGATGGAAGCATGGTCGCTGCCCGGGACCCAGCAGGCATTAAACCCGTTCATCCGGGCACGACGTACCAGGATGTCCTGTACCGTTTCATTGAGAGTATGACCCATATGTAAGACGCCCGTAACATTGGGGGGAGGAATGACTACGGTAAAAGGAGGACGGTCGTTGGGGAAACTATTGAAGTAATGATTTGCAGTCCAGTGTGCATACCACTTAGATTCGACTCCTGCAGGTTCATAATGTTTGCTCAGATCCATCCCGGTTCTCTTTTTTTGGATGGCAAAGTTAGTCAATCACTTACTAGGGGGAATGGCAGGGGCATAAAAAAAGTTTTCACTTTTGGTAAAGGGAAAACTTTATGAGGAAGAATTTGAAATCATCCTCACAATTATTCGTTTCAGAAGGCTTTGAAATCAGATTCGTGGCAATCGCCTGTGGCTATGCAAACCAGTAAAGGTAAGAGAGCAACATTACCAGGCTAAGGAAGCCAAAAGCAAATAAAGCCGTCTTTGCATTTTCTCCCAGATGAAATGAGTGTAACGTTTTTTTCATTAATGAAAAATTTAAAGAGTGAAACCATGTTTAATAAAAACATTTGTTTCAAAGGGGACACACTAAAAACAACAACGGTGGTTTCTTATACGATTTGGTATAGCGTAGGGCGGATAAAATACGGGTAGCGTAACCGTATCAGAACAAATATATAGCGTTTTTTTTTGAGATGCTAGTGTTTGGGGAGAAATTTTTCTATAAAATCCCCCAAAAAAAAACTCCGGAACGGGCCGGAGTCATCGTACTCGAGTCTCTTTTAATGCTTTAAAGCAGGTTAAAGACATAAGAAAACAGGCTGATAGCGCAAAAATACAACACGGCAATAACCACTGCCAGGGTTGCCTGCTCTCCAACATGTCCAATGTGAAGATGTTTCATGGATTGGAATTTAAAAGGTGAATAGGGCATAAATTGATTGTTTCGTTTTCAAGGAGTACGGAAAAATAATATCAGAAAACTGCTATTTTCCGGACGTTGAAGAGTGATTGTTCCTAACTTTATTAGCAAAATGTTCTCAGGAGGTAACTACCATGTATGCGATTGTAGACATCGAAACCACCGGCGGTTATGCTGCTAATAACGGCATCACTGAATTGGCTATTGTGCTGCACGATGGAAATAAGATCACAGACCGGTATGAAACATTGATCAATCCACTTGTGCCCATTCCCAGGTATATCCAGGTGCTGACCGGTATTCATCCCGACATGTTAAAAGACGCGCCGGTATTTTCTGAAGTTGCTGCCCACGTTTTCGGACTATTGAAGAACGCCATTTTTGTAGCCCACCATGTGAATTTTGATTATTCATTTATCAAACATCAGCTGGAAAGCTGCGGGTACGAACTCGATACGAAGAAGCTTTGTACGGTTCGTCTGAGCAGAAAAGTTTTTCCGGGTCTGGCCGGCTATAGTCTGGGCAAAATTTGCAGGGATCTGGACATACCCATAATAAACCGTCACCGGGCGGGGGGAGATGCAGATGCAACGGCCATTCTCTTTGAAAAAATATTAAAAAGAGACAGTCAGGGGGTGGTTCGGCAAATGCTTAATGGAAAAAGCCGGGAGCAATACCTGCCGCCTAACCTGCCTGAAGAGCAAATTGCCTCTTTACCATATACCCCTGGCATTTATTATTTCCATGACCAAAAGGGAAAGGTTATTTATGTAGGGAAAGCGAAAAACCTTCGGAGCCGTGTTTGCAGCCATTTTTCGAACAACAGTCCCGGTCTTAGAAAGCAGGAATTTCTGCGGAATATCTATTCGGTTTCCTGGCAGGATTGCGGAACAGAACTGATGGCCTTTCTCTATGAATGTGTGGAAATCCGGCGTCTCTGGCCGGCTTACAACAGCAGTCTTAAAAGGTTTGAACAGACGTATGGATTATATATGTATGAGGATCAGGCTGGCTATCTGCGCCTGACGATTGAAAAGAAAAAAATGCATCTGACGGCCTATTACAGTTTTAACGGGATTGCTGAAGGATGGCAATTATTGCGCAAACTGGTCGGGCAATTTGAGTTATGTCCCAAATTAAGTTTTATTGAAAGGGGAAATGAAAATTGCAGCGGGCTTTCAGATAAAACATGTCATGGTGCCTGTGAACATGAAGAACCGGCTTCTGAATACAATAAACGCCTGATGCTGGCATTGGATTCCTTACAGAATATATTGCCGTCATTTGTAATCCGTGACAGGGGAAGGGATTCTTCCGAAGAAAGTTTTATACTTATTGAAAAAGGGCGGTTTTATGGAATGGGATATCTGGACAGGGAAATGCAGATTCAGGACCTCGAAACGCTGAAAGATCGACTTACGGCTTATCCCGAAAATGATTACATGAGGGGACTTGTTTATAGTTTTGCTGAGAAATGGCCTCATAAGAGTATGAGAATATGAGAGTATGGGAGTGTGGGAGTGAGGAAGATTTTAACTCCCATTTTTCACTTACGTAGCCTTCCAGGTTACACGGTGGGCCCGCACAATTGTGCTACGAGATTCAAAAATTTAGTTCGCGGTATCATGCGAGCACCCAGGGATTCCAGGTGTGAAGTATACACCTGGCAGTCGATCAGTCCGACACCTTCCGATTTCAATAATTCCACATACCGTATAAATGCATATTTGCTTGCATTGCTATGCCGGCTGAACATGCTCTCACCATAAAACATTTTTCCCAAACGTATTCCGTAGAGACCCCCCACCAGTTCGCCATTCAATCGTACTTCGGCGCTTTGTGCAAACCCGGCACGATGCAGATCGTTATAGGCTTTTCGCATTTCTTCCGTAATCCATGTTCCATCCTGCCCACGCCGGCTGATTGCCTTACATTGACTGATAACCCCGTCAAAATCGCTGTTAACTGAAAATTCAAATGCCTGCTTTTTCAAAAGTTGTTTCATACTGGAACTTATTTTCAGTTCAGCAGGGAACAACACAAAACGCGGATCGGGGCACCACCATAATATGTATTTGTTTTCATACCATGGGAAAATTCCGCTTCGGTATGCGTGCATTAATCTTTCAATAGACAGATCTCCGCCAATCGCGAGCAAGCCGTCTTCATCAGCCATGTCTGCCGGAGGAAATTGTATAGTTTCATTTAGCGCGATGAGAGGCATATAACAAGTATGGAAGTGTGGAAGTCTGGAAGTCTGGAAGTGGGGGTTAAGAGTTGGAGAGGACTTCGATGGTGGCGCCGATGCCTCGATCTGTGATGGCGTCACACATGGGTTTCAATTCTTCGTAACTGCCCTGCTTTACGGCGTACTTACCCTGTGTATGTATGATCATCGCACATTGCTCTGCCTGTTCAGTCGAATGATTACATACCTCAATCAGGGTTTGAATCACCCAGTCAAAGCTGTTGACTTCATCATTCCAGACAATCAGGCTGTAAGGTGATTCCACCTCCGTAAGAATGTCGGTGTCAAAAGCCTGTTCTTCCACGGCTCCCGGTTTATTTAACTGCACTGCCATGATATAAAATTAAAACAATGATTCCTTTATGCAAAGAAGAGGCAAATAAGGTTTATTTAAAATGCTCCAAGTCATACTCAAATAGTTGCCTATTTTACCCAAATTACAGCTGGCACAAATATAACTCCCTGATTTTAGCCTGGCGCGGGCTTTGAACTATCTGAATATCTGATCATTAAAAAACAGTAATATGAAAACAGTATTATTTTCTTCGTTTATTGCGCTCGGTCTGGCACTGATGTCGTGTAACAATAACAGCAGTAGTGATAATCATCAGGATACCGTAGACAGTGCCAAGGCTGTCAATAAAGAAGTGAAAGCCGTTCAACCGGATGCTTCGAATTTTGCCGTCGCTGCTGCGAACGGCGGAATGATGGAAGTCGAGTTGGGAAAAATTGCCGAAGATCATGCGAATAATCCAAGAGTAAAGGCATTTGGCGCCATGATGGTGAAAGATCATTCTGAAGCGAATGCAACACTAAAGGGAATCGCCAGTTCTCTGAACATTGCCATACCGGATTCTGTAAGCGATGACACACGGAAAGAAATTGATAAAATGAAAATGAAAAAAGGGAAGGATTTTGACAAGGAATATGTCAGCATGATGATCGATGATCATAAAAAGGATATAGCCGAATTCAAAAAATGCGCCGATAATTGTTCTGATTCCACGATTAAATCTTTTGCGTCTAACACATTACCGGTTTTGGAAAAACACCTGGACTCCATACAGGCTATTGCGAATAAAAAACCCTAAAAGCGTAAAGCACAAAGCTCAAGGCCAGATATCGGATTATGTCATTTATTCACATAAAAAATACATTGCATAAATAAGATATATTCTGGTTCCCAATTGATATAGGCTTGCCAAAAGGTTTATGCCTTGCGCTTTTTGCTTTATTCTTTACACTTAAATTTGCTTTCAAATAACTGTTCATGGCACTTACGCGAAGGCAAAATCTGCTGAAGGATAACAATGATACAGGATTCGGGGGCAATCCGGATAATTATGGTGGTCGATTTGTAAATCGTGATGGAACATTTAATGTCAGGAAGGAGGGAGTTCCATTTTATCAACGATTCAGTCTTTACCATACGATGCTGAATATGCCCAGTTGGAAGTTCTTCGGCACTCTTTTTACTTTTTACCTGACGGTAAATTTTATATTTGGCTGTGTTTATTACTTCATCGGATCCCGGCAGTTTGTGGGTGTATTGGCAGCATCCCAATGGCAATTTTATAAGGAGATGTTTTTTTTCAGTACTGAAACCTTTACTACGGTTGGTTATGGACGGGTGAATCCGATTGGTGACGGAGCCAATTCCATTGCCGCGATAGAGTCCATGCTTGGTTTTTTGTCCTTTGCGATTGCAACCGGCCTTTTATATGGCCGGTTTTCAAAACCGAAAGCGTTTTTACTTTTTAGCAAAAATGCGCTGATTAGTCCCTACCGCGACGGGTCCGCGCTGATGTTCCGGTTTGCAACTTACAAGGACCACCATACCATGACCAATGTAGACATAAAGGTAAATGCTGCGATGCTGATAGAAGAAAACGGGAAAATAAATTATAAATTTTATGACCTGAACCTGGAGCGAAATCATGTGGAATCACTGCCGATGAACTGGACGGTAGTGCATCCTTTAACATCCGATAGTCCTATGTATGATTTTACACGGGATGATATGAAGAAAGCAGATCTTGAGATTTATGTGTCGGTCCGTGCCTTCGATGATGTATATTCCAATATAGTCCAACAAAGAACTTCCTATACTTACGATGAGATCTTATTCGGGCGCAAATTTGTTCAGATGTACCGGGAGAGCGATGATGGAAAAACGACTATCGTGGAATTACAACGTTTACATGAACATAAAGAAGTTATGTTTCCGGTTTGATATTAAAAAATTGTCTTCCAGATCAGATACCGTATTCTTCAACATGAAGAAATTCATAATAACTCCGGCAGTCCTTTGTTTTTTCTCACCATTTGTCAGGGCGCAAAAATCAAAATTTCAGGACGATCATGATACGAGCTACTATTCAGTCTACCGGTCGATGCTTACAGGCAGGGGTTATCTGTCCCGGAAGTATAATGTCCTCAGTTTTAATCCACCCGCTCCCGTACAGTCATTTCAATACCGTGCAACGACGTCCCTGAATTTGGGAATCGGAGCAACCTATCATGCATTTACACTAAATATTGGTGTTGGCATCAGTAAATTCAATCCAGGTAACGAAAAGGGGAATACAAAATATCTGGATCTGCAGGGTCATTTTTATGCCCGTAAATGGAATGTCGATTTACTGGGAGAGTTTTATCATGGATTATACCTTACCCCTGAAGGTCTGGCGGCACCTACCGGTGAAAAATATTATCTGCGGCCCGATATGGGATTGAGTCTGATCGGATTTGCTTTTTACAGAGCATTGAATGAAAAAAAGTTTTCGTACCAGGCAGGGCTTTTGCAAAATGAATGGCAAAAAAAATCGGCAGGTTCTGTGCTGGTCGGCGGTGAGATTTATTACGGTGCCATATACGGCGACAGTACGCTCATACCGGCCGCGATCGATCCGAAAGCCAGCGCATTGTCTATTGACAGATTTCATTTTTTTAGTTTCGGACCGGGAATCGGTTACGCATACACGCTCGTAATCAAAGAACATTTTTTTCTTCTGGGTTCTGCGACAATCAATCTCGCATTCAGATATTCTACGGAAATCTCTTCGGTATATGAAGAGCATGGCAGTCACTTCGGTTTCCGGCCAAATTATATTTTACATGCCGGCGCGGGTTATAATAGCAACAAATGGGACCTGAGTGTTTTATGGGTTGACACGGAACTTTTCATGAAGGGGCAGACTTCCGATTATAGTTACACGACAGGTGTAGGAAACTACCGTCTCATATATGCAAGGCGATTCAATCTGGATCGAAAGACTAAAAAGCTGTTAGAGCCGATTCCCGAAATTATTGGAAACTAAAAGACAAGTATGGAAGTATGGAAGTATGGAAGTATGGAAGTGGTTCACTTGCAAACATCACACTTAAATATTCACACCATATTTGAAGTAAAGCGGGCCATCATCATCCCACCACTTCCGTTTCATAACTGGAAACGGGCTCGCATGTGCAGATCAGGTGTCGGTCTCCGAAAGTATTATTTACACGACCTATAGAGGGCCAGAATTTATTGGCTCTTGTATAAGGCAGCGGGAATGCGGCTTTTTCACGGCCATATGTGTGATTCCATTCGTCTGCTGTGATAACCCCCTGTGTATGCGGCGCATTTTTTAAAGGGTTATCTGCTTTATCCATTTTGCCCGTGGCAATGTCCTGAATTTCCTGGTAGATTGCAATCATCGCATCGCAAAACCTGTCCAGTTCCGCTTTGTCTTCACTTTCTGTTGGCTCGATCATTATCGTGCCGGGCACCGGAAAGCTCAAAGTCGGCGCATGGAATCCGTAATCCATCAATCTTTTTGCAACATCTTCCGCTTCTATTCCCGCCTGGGTTTTGAATGGGCGAAGGTCAACGATAAATTCGTGCGCACATGTGTTATTGGGACCAGTATATAAAATCGGATAATAAGATTCAAGCCGGCTCTTCATATAATTTGCATTCAGAATGGCGTATGCCGTGGCTTGGCGTATGCCATACGAGCCGAGCATTTTAATGTAAGCGTAACTAATGAGAAGTATACTGGCAGATCCATAACGGGCAGCACTAACTGCACCGGTACCTGATTTGTCGGGACTGGTCCAATGCCGGGGAAGATGATCTTTCAGTTTTTCATTCACACAAATTGGACCCATACCCGGACCACCGCCACCATGCGGAATGGCAAATGTTTTGTGCAGGTTCAGGTGACAAACATCTGCACCGATATATCCCGGACTGGTTAGTCCGACCTGTGCATTCATATTCGCACCATCCATGTAAACCAGTCCTCCGTTATCGTGAATGATCTGACAAATATCTTTTATCCCTTCTTCAAATACACCGTGGGTGGAAGGATAGGTTACCATGAGACCGGCCAGCTCCGATTTATAAGAAGCTGCTTTCTCTTTCAGATCCTGTATATCGATGTGCCCGTCCTCATCGCTTTTTACTACAACCACTTTCATTCCAGCCATCACGGCGCTTGCAGGATTGGTGCCATGTGCAGAAATCGGAATCAGCATTACCTGACGGTGTTGCTGACCATGGGCGGCATGGTATGATCGTATTGCCAGAAGCCCTGCGTATTCGCCCTGGGCACCACTATTCGGCTGCAGTGAAGTTGCTGCAAACCCCGTGATTGTGCTTAACCATGATTCCAGTTCCAGTATCATTTGCTGATAACCC
>Ga0206851_1168_pt1 | contig 16815 bp, 16 predicted proteins | sample Alteio_BWOrgCont_13_FD_152904 | JGI IMG/M metagenome (GOLD analysis project Ga0206851, IMG submission 152904) | Enriched cells from forest soil in Barre Woods Harvard Forest LTER site, Petersham, Massachusetts, United States -... | ecosystem: Environmental > Terrestrial > Soil > Temperate forest >... | reverse complement strand
GATCATGTTCAGGACGGCCAGCTGGCCGGTGAAGGACTTGGTGCTGGCCACGCCGATCTCGGGTCCGGCGTGCGTATAGGCGCCGGCGTGGGAGATGCGGGCAATGGAGGAGCCGACGACGTTGACCACGCCGAGGATAAAGGCGCCTTGTTGTTTGGCCTTTTCGATGGCGACAATCGTATCGGCGGTCTCGCCGCTCTGGGAGATGGCGATGATGACGTCACCCGGGTGGATGACGGGGTTGCGATAGCGGAATTCGGAGGCGTATTCGACTTCAACTGGGATGCGGCAGAGCTCTTCGAAAACATATTCCGCGACGAGCCCGGCGTGCCAGCTGGTGCCGCACGCGACTATGATGATCCGTTGGGCTGTTGTGAGCTTGTCGATGTTTTGTTGGATGCCGGACATCGTGATGGTGCCTTTTGCGGCGTCGAGGCGGCCGCGAAGGCAGTCGAAGATGGTATCGGGCTGTTCGAAGATCTCCTTGAGCATGAAGTGGTCGTACCCGCCTTTTTCGATGGCGGCGAGTTCGAGGTCGAGTTTCTGGATGAAGGGGGTGATCTTCTCGTTACCGAGGTTTTTGAGGATGAGTTCGTCGGCTTTGAGGATGGCCAGCTCGTAGTCGTTGACGTAGACGACTTCCTTGGTGTATTCGATGATCGGGGAGGCGTCACTGGCGAGGAAATGTTCGCCCTTTCCGATGCCGATGACGAGAGGAGAGCCTTTACGGGCGGCGATGATGGTGTCGGGGTTGTCGCGGTCGAGAAGGATGATGACATAGGCGCCGACGACGCGTCGCAGGGCGATGCGGACGGCTTCTTCGAGGCCGCAGTTATTGTTCGTCTGGATATCTTCGATGAAGTTGAGAAGGACTTCGGTGTCGGTGTCGCTCTTGAAGTGATACCCTTTCTTGATCAGTTCGTTCTTTAGCTGCGTGAAGTTCTCTATGATACCGTTGTGGATCATTGCAAGGCGGCCGCTGGCAGAGCTATGGGGGTGGGCGTTTCGGTCGTTGGGTTCGCCGTGGGTGGCCCAGCGGGTATGGCCCATGCCGGCGTGGGCGTGTAAATCCTTTCCGACGAGGCTGTCTTCTAGGTCAGCAACCTTTCCTTTCTTCTTATATACACGGAGGTCGGCGTTGAGGAGGGCGACGCCGGCACTGTCGTAACCGCGGTATTCGAGGCGTTTGAGGCCTTTGAGGATAATGGGATAAGCTTCTCTGGGTCCGATATAAGCGACAATGCCACACATAGGAGATTCAATTTTGCCAATTGAACGAGCAAATTACCGTTTTATTTTCAAACGGTATGGGGGTTAAAAGGCGCGGCCCGCCGAAGGCGGGCCGCGAAGATATGTGGAGGGGAAAAGATCAGCTGCGGGGTCTCCAGTAGCCATCTATCCATACCCATCCGTCGTTAGTGTATTTCCAGTGGGCTTTGACCCACACCTTGTCGTTGTTGGAAGCGTTATTGGAGGCTGTGTTGCCATAGTAGTAGGCAGAAGGGGTATTGTTGGTGCCCGGCCTGTTCGACAGCGCGGTATCGGGTTGGGAAGGACGCTGCGGGGGTGGCGGTGTCTGGTAATACTGGCCGCCGCCGTTGCCGTTGTAGTTGCCCTGGGGCGGTTGCGCGTAATTATTCTGGGGCGGTTGCGCCGAGCCTGAGCCGTCGCCATAGGGGTCTGCCGGGTCGTCGCTTGGGTCGTAGTAGTATCCGGGGGGATACGCATAGCCATAGCCATAGGGGTAACCATAGCCGTAGCCGTATGGATAACCATAGCCATAACCGTAGTACGGATAGCCGTAGTAAGGCCAACCCCAGCCGAGACCCAGGCCGAAGCCCCAGCCACCCCAGCCTCTGTAGCCGCCGTAATAACCACCTCTGTAGCCGCCATAGCCGCCGCCGTAGCCATGACCGTAATAACCTGCTCCGGCATAGCCTCGGACACCCGCGCCTGCATAGCCGCGGCCGGGAACATAGCCGGCGCCGCCTCTCAGGCCGCCGCTGTAGCCGCTACCGCGGACTCCGGCAAACCCGCCGCCGCCGCGGACACCGCCGCTAAATCCTGCGCCGCCTACATGGCCGCCGCCTCCGCCGCTGTGGCCACCACCGCCGCGTTGAGCAAAAGCGGTCATTCCGATGAGGAGGAAAATGGGAAAGAAAATATTTTTCATAACACGTGATTTGGTAAAAATAGATACGGTGAGCCGGCGAATAACGTTGCCGCCTTGACGTAGTAAGTTACACAGAAAAGTGCTGAAAATAAGGCAATTGCAAGCATTTAACATATAATGTTTTTTTGTCAATAGTAATAAAGTATAGGACGTTCGGTTGTAAAAGGTTTAACGCGCGCAAAAATATTTTTTTTGGGCAAAATGAACCGCTAATGTTGCGGAAAGAGTTCGCATGATCTTGCCAAGCTTGTATGTTGCGTCGACTGAGGAGATGGGGAGAGGGGTATTCACTTCTGAGGACATTGCGCGGGACACAGTAATCGAGATCTCGCCGGTGATCGTCATGACCGGGGCTGAGCGGAAGCTATTGGATCAGACCCTGCTGCACGATTATATTTTCGAGTGGGGGCCAGACCGGAAGGCGTGCTGCATGGCGCTGGGGTATGTTCCCTTGTACAATCATTCGTACCGGTCGAATTGCGAATATGAGATGGATTTCGGGCAGCGGCTGATCAAGGTGCGGGCGGTGCGTCGGATTGCGGCGGGGGAGGAGGTCTTTATTAATTACAATGGGGACTGGAACGATGCGAAACCAGTGTGGTTCGATAAAAGAAACTAGGCCCGGACTGGCGGCGGGCTATCGTTTGCGGCTGAGGACTGGGGCGAAGCGGAGCGCAAAGTCGAGACCGAAGCTGCTGAGCTGAACCTGGCCGACGCCGATGCCGCGGGTAGGGATCTTGACATAGGGGGATATCAGTGCAGAGAGGCTGTTGCTGATGCCCATCTCGACGCCCATCGATAAGTTGAGGGTTGCGAAAAAGTCGGAGGGTTGGTGGGCATAGGCGAACCCCTTTGACGTGAGGTACCGGGGGTTATACGGGGTGGGGAAGTAGTAGGTGCTATGCTGTTGGATGAACAGGTAGGAGGACTCGCCCGCGCTGAAAAAAAAGAGGGTGTTGCCGACTGCGCTGAAGTCATAACGGAGATTCAGCGGGACCTCGAGCATATTGAATGAGCCTTTGATATAGTCGACATCACCGCCCATTCCCACATGATTAGTTTGATAGAAGTTGGATGAGACGTGGTAGTCCGGCGGAATGGCAGCGAAGATCTTCCGGGAAAAGAGGAGTCCGGAGCCGACATACAAATGGTTGACGAATTGGTAGTCGACAGTGAGTCCGAACGTGCTGCCGGCGCGATCGCCGGCGACCGTGTTGACGGATGCGTAGTCGGGGCCGCCCACGATGCCGAATGTTAGGGAGCGGTTGATATGGAGGACGCGATCGCGGATCGGCTGCCGGATGCTGCCAAGGGTGAAGGCGCGGAGAGCGGAATCGTTGATGAGGCCGAGGCGCGCGAGGCGGACGGGGCTGCGGACAGCCGAGAACGTTAGGTCATGGGAGCTTCGCGCGGTCGCGGACGTGCTTTTGGCTGCCGTGATTGCGGGGTTGTCGGTTTCGCCTGTGACGGCAGAAAGGTTGGCCGGCTTGTTCGGGTTTGTTCCGGTTAGCCGGTTGTGCCTGCGGCGCTGGGTGGACGAGGTATGTAAATCAGTTGAGGTTGAGGAGGAGTTATTGTCGGAACGCGCGGACCTGATGGATGGATCTTTGACGTTTGCGGAAGTCGTGGATGAGCTTCTCAAGGTGGTAGATGCGGACGCGTCGGGACGTGTGGATGCCGATGCGTCGGGACGTGCGGATCGGGCAGGCGCGTTGGAGGAAGCGCCGGCTGTGCCGGGATATTGGATGGTATTTGAAGGTGCGGTCGGTGTAGAATTTGAATTATCGGATGGTACAGGGTTTTGTGATGAACTGGCAGGTTTCAGGGGGTTGGCAGGTGTCTGTTGGACATCCGTAACGGGCGGACTGCCGGAGGACATCCCTTTGTGGGATTTTCCGTTGAGCCGAACGACATAGTAGGTTGCACTCAGGATCACCAGCAAAACCGGTGCGTAGTAGTACGGCAAGCGACGGATACCGCGTGCCGGATTTGGAGAAACCTTTCCCAAATCCCTATCCAGCCGTGCTTCCAACTTATCCCAGAACTTCGGGCCGACGACATCCCCCGGCTCGTGTTGCTGGGCCGCTTCCTGGCTCAGGCGGTCCAAGTCTTTATCGGACAGGTTCAACATACTCTTTCTGGTCAGTTTTTTTTGTTAATATTTTTCGTAGGTTTTCGCGCGCTTTCGACAGGTTGGATTTGGAGGAGCCGACGGAAATTCCCAGGTGTTTGGATATCTCCTCGTGGGTCAGCCCTTCAATCACAAATAAATTGAATACGGTCCGGTAAGCGGGTGACAGTTGACGGATTGCCTCGATGATCTCCTTATAGGAAAGGATATCGATCCCGGTCTCCTGCTTGTCGGCAATGTTGTCAGTATCTTCTGAAAGCATTTGACCATGTACATAGGAGGCATTTTTACGGTAATGGTCGATACATGTATTGACGAGGATGCGTTTGAACCATCCTTTCAGCGAAGCCAATACATCGGCATGCCGGGATTCCTCGAACTGGTGGATACTTTTAAAGAGCTTGATAAAACCTTCGTTCATGATCTCTTCTACCTGTTCAAGGTTATTCTGGTACCGGTAGCATATTTTCACAGCATAGTCCTTGAGCATATTGTACAGCTCTTTTTGGCTTGCGCGATCATTGGAACGGCAGCCTTCTATCAAGGCGTGTATTTGCGTGTTTCCTGAGATCAAAATCGGGTGAACTATTAGTGGTAGATGTAGTAATAGTATGAACGCGCAAACTACTTTTACCAAGCTGAACTATACGATAATGAAATGTTAATGGTTGCCTTTTTCACCGTAGAAATGGGCGGATTCACCTATTTTCCAGGCCCCACTCTCTATTTCATTGATTTACAGACCTTTTTGTTTGGTCAATCGCATCAAGTAATCCGCCGGAAAAGAAGCGGTCCTCGGTCAGCTGCCAGAACATGACGCCGCCGAGGCCTTTGTGTATCGCATAGAGGGTTTTGAGGCGAACGGAGGCGGTATCGTCGTAAGATGCCATTAATCCTTTGCGGGCATTGTAGGACCAGGGAGCCTGGGCGATGGGGTCCCAGTGATAGGTCCAGCCGCTGTCGGCGGAAAGGTATGTTGCCTGGTCGCGGTAGGAGGCTCCGCGGAAGAAGTGGCAGGGTCGGTAGAGGCCGTTGTTAACCGAGTCGACGTCTTTGAACACCCGCGCGTAGAAGGCCACGCCGATGACGACCTTACTGAGCGGTACGCCGACGGAGTCGAGGTAGCGGACGGCGTGGTCGGTGGATTCCACCTGCAGCGGTGTTGAATACAGGGGTGTATGGTGACCGGTCGTGGTGGCATAGCCGTTGACGAGGTCGTAGGTCATGAGGTTGATGTAGTTAACCAGCGGGGCGACGTTCTTCCAGTCGATGGAGGTTTTCAGATAGTCTGTATAGCCGCCGGCCGCGAAGCTGATCTCTTTATCTTTTCCCAGTTCTTTCCGAAGCAGGCGGATGAGGGCGGTGAAATGGTCCCTATCTTCCGGGTAGAAGGGATAGCCGGGGACGTTGACGAGGGCGGGGTATTCCCAGTCCAGGTCGATGCCGTCGGTGTGGAAGTAGTCCGTGAGTTGTCGGACGGATCGGACGAATTCGGTCCGGCCTTCTTCGGTGGCGAAGACGTCGGGGCAGGTTTTACAGCCGCCCCAGCCGCCGAGGGAAAGAATGACTTTGAGGGCCGGGTGGGTCTCTTTGAGGGCGACGAGCATCCGGATGGTGGTTGTATCTCCGGCGTTGCTGACGTGGAGTTGGGTGCCTTCGAGGTGGCAGAAGGAGAAGATGATATGGGTGAGCTCGCGGGTGGGGAAGCTGTCGATGGCGGTGCTTCTTCCGGCGTAGTAGCCGATGACGGCAAGGGGGTGTTGGGCTTTTGCGACGGGTGCGGTCAGGGCGGCCGTAAGGAGCAGGAAGAGCAGGCGAGGGTTCATAATCATCGGTTTGTATTGGAAAAGTACCCAAAAAGGGTGGTTTGTAATGCAGAAAGCGGCTCTAATTTCGGCGCGGTGGCAAATAGCCGAAATTTTCCATTTGGGTGTGATTGTCGAGGAGATGTGTGGTCCCGTCGGCAAGAACATAGCACTGATCGGAGACGGCGGTCACCTCGCGATAGAGGTGGTCAGTGAGAAGGAAGGCTTTATTGGGTTTCTCTTCGATCAATAGCTCCTTTACTTTCTCTATCTGAAGGGGCATAAGATGCGTAAACGGTTCGTCGAGGAGGGCAAAGTGTGCAGCGGAACAGATGATGATGTATAGTTCGATGAAGCGCCGGTGGCCGCCGGAGAGCCGGCTTATGGGTTTGCGGCGGGACCCCTGGAACTCGGGGAATCTCTTTTCCAGGTCGTTGAATGGCAGTTGGAAGTCGTCGAGCACTCTGCAGAGGGGGAGGGTCTTTGGAATAAAATTGAACTGAGGAAGGAAGCGGATCTGCCGGGGATCGCGGTATGGATGGGAAACGGGTTGACCGTCGAATCTGATGGACTGTGCAGTTGCCGGGAGGGTTCCATAGATGATCTGGAGGAGACAGGATTTGCCTGCGCCATTGCGGCCAAGAAGGCCGGTGATGGTACCCGTTTGCAGCCGGAGGCCGGCGTTCTTTAGAATGGGGCGTTGGCCGAAGGTGAGCTGGATGGAGTCGGCGGAAAGGTGGTGCATGGTGAAGGAATGAGTGATGATCAATAGCAGGAGGTATAGTAATAGATCGAAGGCCAGGGTGGACAGCCAAAGGAGGGCTGTGGGGAGGCCGAGGTTCCGGTAGTAGTAGAATTCTTTTGTTTTATAGGTGCGGATGTAAAAAAAGATAATGGCGGTGGCAGACAGTTTCAGCCAATGAAGGACCAGAAGGATAGGAGTGCCGTATTCGAGGAAAAGGAAGCAGCAGATAAGGGTAATCAGGAAGCTTGGGACCAAGAAACTTTTGTAGAAGGTGAGGAGCGATCTTATGGTGGTAAGAAGTCTCAAGCGATTTCGTCATAGGTGGCGAGCTCTTCTTCGGTAGGATTTTGAAATCGGCGAAAACAATCGTCGAGGAAAGCTTCTATTTCCGGCTCGGGGATATGAAAATCATGCGGTCCGGGCTGGCGATTGCGGTTGAGGATGCGTTGCTTCAGCTGGTCTCTCGGGACATTCAAATAGTAGAATTTGACCTTTGCGCCGAGTGCTTTTGCTTCGTCCCGCAATTTCTCGCGTTCATTTCTTCCCCAGGTCCCCCATTCGATAACTACATCTATTGATTGCAGAAGCGCCTGCCTGGCGACCTTCCATTGGAGTTGTTCGATCTGGTCGCGGTATTGGTTGCCTTCGCTTTCTGCTTTGTCGCCCCAGATGTCTTTAATCCATTCATCGGGTTCAAATCGGAAGGCACCGGTCGCGGCGGCGATAGTTTTTGCCAATACTGTCTTTCCCGCGCCGGGCAGGCCGCAGATCAGATGAAGGATGGGTGGGTGACGGGGCTCGGGATATGAACACATTCTTATTTTTTTGCAAATTCTGCGCGGATGACATTGAGGGCGCCGCCGGCTTTGAACCAGCCGATCTGCTGTTGATTGTATGTATGGTTGAGCGTGATGTTGCCGGTGCTGCCGTCTTTGTGATGAAGGACCATCGTGAGCGGTTTACCGGGCGCGAAGGTCGTGAGTCCCGTGATATCGATGCTGTCATCTTCCTGGACCTTGTCGTAGTCATCTTTGCTGGCGAACGTAAGGGCGAGCATCCCCTGCTTCTTGAGGTTGGTCTCGTGGATGCGGGCGAAGCTGCGGACGACAATGGCGCGAACGCCGAGGTGGCGGGGCTCCATGGCGGCATGTTCGCGTGAGGAGCCTTCACCGTAATTCTCGTCCCCGACGACGACCGAGCCGACGCCGGCGGCTTTGTAAGCGCGGGCGGTAGCGGGCACGGGGCCATATTCGCCGCTGAGCTCGTTCTTGACGGAATCGGTCTTGTCGTTGAAGAAGTTGACGGCTCCGATGAGCATATTGTTGGAAATATTATCCAGGTGACCGCGGAATTTGAGCCAGGGACCGGCCATCGAAATATGGTCGGTGGTACACTTGCCCTTAGCCTTTATGAGGAGCTTCAGTCCCTTAAGGTCTGTGCTTTCCCAGGCGGCGAACGGCGCGAGCAGCTGCAGGCGCTGGGAGTCGGACTTAACGACCACCTGGACACTCTTGCCATCTTTTGCAGGGGCCTGGTAGCCGGGGTCGTCGACGGAGAAGCCTTTGGGTGGAAGCTCGACGCCGGTAGGCTCGTCGAGCATGACATCTTCTCCTTTATCGTTCTTCAGCTTATCCTTGAGCGGGTTAAAGGTGAGATCGCCCGCGATGGCAAAGGCGGTGACGATCTCGGGGCTGGCGACGAAGGCGTGGGTGCTGGCGAGGCCATCATTGCGCTTGGCGAAGTTGCGGTTAAAGGAGGTGATAATCGAGTTGCTACGATTCGGATCGTCGATGTGCCGGGCCCATTGGCCGATGCAGGGGCCGCAGGCATTGGCGAGGACGACACCGCCCATCTCTTCGAAAGTTTTGAGGAACCCGTCCTTCTCGATGGTGTAGCGGACCTGTTCGGAGCCGGGGGTGATGGTAAATTCAGCTTTCGTCTTGAGCTTCTTGGTGATGGCCTGCCGGGCGAGCGACGCGGAACGGCTGATGTCTTCGTAAGAAGAGTTGGTACAGGAGCCGATAAGGGCGACCTCAAGGCGTTCGGGCCAGTTGTTGGCCTTGACGGCTTCAGCGAATTTGCTGATGGGCCAGGCGAGGTCGGGCGTGAACGGGCCGTTGACATGGGGTTCGAGCTCGCTGAGGTTGATCTCGATGACCTGGTCATAATAGTTGGAGGGATCGGCGTAGACTTCCTTGTCGGGGCGGAGATAGTCCCGGATTTCGTCGGCGAGGGAGGCGACTTCTTCGCGGCCGGTTGCTTTGAGGTAGGCGGACATTTTTGCATCGTATGCAAAAAGCGAGCAGGTGGCGCCGATCTCGGCACCCATGTTGCAGATCGTGCCTTTACCGGTGGCGCTGAGGCTGTCCGCGCCTTCGCCGAAATATTCCACTATTGCGCCGGTGCCGCCTTTGACAGTGAGGATGCCGGCTACTTTGAGGATGATGTCCTTGGCCGAGGTCCACCCGCTCATTTTTCCACTGAGCTTCACGCCGATGAGCTTGGGCATCTTCAGTTCCCAGGCAAGACCGGCCATGACGTCTACCGCATCGGCGCCGCCGACACCGATAGCGACCATCCCAAGGCCACCGGCGTTGGGGGTATGGGAGTCGGTCCCGATCATCATGCCACCGGGGAACGCATAGTTCTCGAGTACGACCTGATGTATGATCCCGGCGCCGGGTTTCCAGAATCCGATGCCATATTTATTAGAGATTGAAGCCAGAAAGTCATAGACCTCTTTGTTGACGTCGAGTGCGGTGGCCAGGTCGGCGGCGGCGCCGGTCTTGGCCTGGATGAGGTGGTCGCAGTGGACGGTGGAAGGGACCGCGACCTTCTCGCGGCCGCAGGTCATGAATTGCAAGAGGGCCATTTGGGCGGTCGCGTCCTGCATGGCGACGCGGTCCGGCGCGAAATCAACATAGTCTTTGCCCCGCTCGTAGGCGTGGGTGGGTGTTTCAAAGAGATGGGCGTACAATATTTTCTCGGCTAGAGTCAGGGGTTTGCCTACCAGCTTACGGGCGGCGTCCACTTTGGAGGGTAGCTGGCCGTATAGCTTTTTAATTAGATCCAGATCGAAGACCATAACGAATTTGTTTTATGTGTTCTGTGTAAGCTCCTGATAGAGAGCTGGGACTAGGAGACTGCATCCTGGCAGTCGTGCTAATGGAGGTGTAAAATTAGTGGGTTTTGGGGAAAATATTTAAATTAGTGGCATGAACAGACTCAAGCACTTCATCGAGTGGCAGGTCTTCGGGGTATGTACGGCAATCGGTGAGAGAATGGGTATCGCCACTTCCCGGATCCGTACCTGGTTTATCTACATTTCCTTTCTGACTATGGGCTCGCCGCTGATCATCTATTTCATTCTCGCTTTTTGGATGAACATCAAGCGGTATATCCTCTCGGCCCGGAGAAATCCGTTAAAATATTTGTGAGGTCCTTGCGGCGCCGGCTGAACTTACCCACTTACGGGGTAGGAGGCTGTCGCTTTTTTCGTACCTTACTGCAAACGGTGACCGTTGTTCCATTTTGATTATTCCACCACGGATTATGAGCAATTGATGAATGACCTGGCGCAGCGGTTGAATGTGCCGGTGATCAATAATCGGTTGATCTTTCCCGAGGCGATCGCTTCGGGGAGCCTGAACTTCGTGCGGCTTCCGAACGGGGCCAACGTGAACATTGTAAACTGCAAGGTGAATACGAGCTGGCTGTTATGCCGCCGGAAGATAAAGGAGCAATACTATACGCTCCGTTTCCATGAGCTGACGATCCCGGGTATGCTGGAGATCCGGATCGGCGAGGAACGGCTGCGGGAGTCGCATACGACGCGGTCGACGGCCTATCTGACGAATGCGCTGGTAGACTGGGCGTATCTGATGGAGGAAGGAACGGTATATAAAGGCATCGATATCCTGTTCAATGCCAGCTGGCTGGGAGATTACCTGGGGGTAACGAGCATTGACGATGTGGTGACCGCCTATCTGGCGTTGCAGATTGAGAACGTGCATCGGGAGCCGCTGGACAGTGAGTACCGGCGGTTGATGCAGGAGGTGGTGGAAGTGGAGGCGGACAATCCCATGCGGCTGGCGGTGATCCAGAACCGGGTCATGCTGCTGGTGGAGAGGTTCTTTTTGCGGCTGTACGAGCGAAAAAGGAATGCGCTGTTCAATGTGCCATTATCGAAAGCCGATATAGACAGGGTGATGCGGGTGGAGGCGGCCCTGACAAGGGATATCTTTGAGCCGGCGCCAACGATCCATCAACTGGCGAGGATGGTTTCGATCAGTGAATCGAAACTGAAAAAGGACTTTAAGCTTATTTATGGGGTGCCGGTCTATGAATATTTCCAGAAAGTGCGGATGCAGGCTGCGAAGGATAAATTGTTATCGGGGGACCATTCGGTAAAGGAGGTGGCGATGGAGCTGGGGTATTCGAATTTGAGCAACTTTACGATCGCCTTTAAGAAAGAATTCGGGCTTTTGCCCAGTAAATTGTTAGCAACCAATTAAATGTAGGGGGTTGACCTGTGCAGCTATCCCTGTCCCTTTTACGGTTAGTAAAACTACGTGAACAGGTCGTATCTTTGTATCCGATTATGATGTCCGAGTGTTCGGACCCGTTGTCGACATTCAAATTGAGGGTTTCTATTTGTCCCGTTTTTAATTCTTATTTTCCAGAAAGACCGATCCCCAGTTCGTTACCTTTAGAAATTAACTACTACTTTCCTGATCATCACCAACTGTTCCAGTAATCCCTGTAGAAGATCCAACCGTAGCATATTGGCCCCATCGCTCTTGGCGATGGCCGGATTGGGGTGTGTTTCTATGAAAAGGCCGTCAGAACCGGTGGCAATTGCAGCTTTTGCGATCGTACTGATCAGCTGTGGGTTGCCGCCGGTGACCCCGCTGGTCTGGTTGGGCTGCTGGAGAGAGTGCGTGCAGTCCATCACTACCGGTGTGCCATGTTCTTTCATCCAGGGGATATTGCGGTAGTCGACTACCAGGTCCTGGTAGCCGAAGGTTGTTCCTCTTTCTGTCAGGATCACTTTGTCATTCCCGGCTTTTTTTATCTTGTCAACGGCAAACTTCATCGAGGGGCCGCTGAGGAATTGTCCCTTTTTCACGTTGACGATCTTGCCGGTCTCCGCGGCGGCGACAAGCAGGTCGGTCTGGCGGCAGAGGAAAGCCGGAATTTGCAGGATGTCGACGCAGCGGGCAGCGGGTGCGGCTTCGTCGTGGGCGTGAATGTCGGAGGTGGTTGGGAGCTTGTAGGTGTCGCCTACTTTCTTAATGAGGTCCAGGCCGCTGTCGTCGCCGATGCCGGTGAAGGAGCCCGCGCTGGTGCGGTTGGCTTTGCGGTAGGAGGCTTTGAAGACATAGGGGATGCCGAGGTTGCGACAGATGCGGGAGACCTTATCGGCCACTTCCATAACGAGCTCTTCGCTTTCGACGACGCAAGGGCCGGCGATCAGGAAGAAGTTGTTCTTGTCGTAGGATTGACCTTTAAATAAGTCGGATAGAAATTGCATGGCGCGAAGCTACGGCAAAAGTTTGGTTCCTATATTTGCTCCCCAAACCCCCAGGATATGACCAAAGAGAAAGTATTGGTTATCGGTGCGAGCGGCCAGATCGGAGTAGAGCTGACGCTTGCCCTTCGGCGCATCTATGGTAATGCAAATGTGGTTGCTTCCGATCTACGGGAGGAAAATGAATTGCTGAAGGGGAGCGGCCCTTATGTATCGCTGGATGTAATGAACAAGGAGATGCTGCATGTACAGGTGATCCGGCAGAATATCACCCAGATCTATCTGCTGGCGGCGATCCTGTCGGCTACGGGGGAAAAGAACCCTAATCTCGCCTGGCATCTGAATATGCAGGGGCTGCTGAATGTGTTGGATATTGCGCGGGAAGAGAAGCTGCAAAAAGTGTATTGGCCGAGCAGCATTGCGGTGTTCGGGCCGACGTCGCCGCGGCAGAATTGTCCGCAGCGGACGATCATCGAGCCGTCGACCGTGTATGGGATCAGCAAATATGCGGGTGAATTCTGGTGTAACTATTTCCATAGCCGGTATGGGGTGGATATCCGGAGTATCCGGTATCCGGGACTGATCAGCTACAAATCGGCGCCCGGGGGCGGAACAACCGATTATGCGGTGGAGATCTTCCATGAGGCGCTGGAGACCAGGAGTTATCAGTGTTTCCTGAAGGAGGATACCTATTTACCGATGATGTATATGCCGGATGCGATCCGGGCTACGATCGAGCTGATGGAGGCGCCGGTGAGCAATATCAGTGTGCGGACCGCCTACAATGTAGCGGCGTTGAGTTTTTCGCCAAGGGAGATTGCGGAGGAGATCCGCAAGCATATCCCGGATTTCGCCGTTTCCTACACACCGGATTATCGCCAGAAGATTGCGGACAGCTGGCCGCAAAGCATCGATGATTCGGTGGCGAGGGCGGATTGGGGCTGGAAGCCAGAGTATGATTTGGGGCGGATGACGGCGGACATGCTTGAAAATTTGGAGTAAATAATAAAACAGTTCAACTCTATGTTAAGACATATCTACTTTGGGGTCATGCTGCTTGTGGCTGTGACAGCCTGTACCAGCAAACCAGAATTCCGGGACGGGCAGTGGCGGGCGCAGCTCGAACGAAAGGATGGAAATAATGTAGTTTTTAATTTCGAAGTAAGAGATAGCGGCGGCAAGAAGGTGCTCTACATGCGGAATGCGGGAGAGCGGATACAAGTGGATAGCGTTTCAATCATTGGGGATTCAGTCTTGATCCGGTTCCCGTTCTTCGAATCGCAGCTGAGAGGCGCCTTGACGGCGGATGGGAATCTTGAGGGGGTATGGATCATTCATTTGGCGGATTCCTTTCGCGCGATGCCGTTCAAGGCTTTCTATGGTGAGAACTACCGGTTCAAAGGGGGCTCTTCGGCGAAGGGTCAAGCGTCGGTGGATGGGCGGTGGGCGGCAGTGTTTCGTTCTTCCAATGGCAAGGATACCGTCTTCCGGGTTGGCGAGTTCAGTCAGAATGGGACAGACGTGACGGGTACTTTCCTGGATGCGGGCGGCGATCTCCGTTATCTGGAAGGGATCATGGACGGCGATACGATGAAGCTGTCGACGTGGGACGGAAGTACGCATGCTTATTATTTCACGGCGCTCAAGCGTGGCGACTCGTTGGTTGGCGGAAAGTATTATGCCGGGCCCGTGAATTATTCGACGTGGACTGCGGTCAGGGACTCTTCGGCACACCTGGAGGATGAGTACTCGATCACCAAATGGAAGAAGGACATGCCGTTCGGGTTCAGTTTCAAGGACCTGGATGGTCGGCCTGTATCCTTCAGCGACGCCCGCTTTTCAGGAAAGGTGGTGTTGGTGCAGATCATGGGATCGTGGTGTCCGAATTGCCTGGATGAGACGCGATTCCTAAGCAAGTTCTACGACGAATATCAAAATAAAGGGGTGGAGGTCGTGTCGCTGGCCTATGAACGAAGTACGGATTTCGACCGGTCGGCGAAAGCTGTTCGTTTGTTCCAGCAGGGGTTTGGCGTTAAATATCCGATGCTGATCACGGGAGTTACGGTGTCTGATCCGCAAAAGGCGGCGAAGACGTTGCCCCAACTGGATGACATTGTCAATTTTCCGACTACGATCTTTGTGAATAAGAAGGGACAGATCGAAAAGATCCATACGGGTTTCAGCGGGCCGGGCACAGGGGAACATTATGAGGAGCAGAAGAAGGAGTTTTATGATGAGGTCAATGAATTGCTGGCGGAGAAATGAGCGGAGTGGCGGAGCGGTCGTGATCCGGGTCGCGAATGTTCACAAAACGGTGCCCACGTATTTGTTGTGATCGATAAAACCGAGGTGGCGCGAATCAATGGCGTGGCCGCGATCGTCGCCGAGGAGGAACCACTGGCGGGGCGGAACTTTGACCGGGCCGAAATTGTCTTCATTCCAATTCTTTTTATACACGCTGAAGATGCAGTCAGTGCGCAGGCCGGGGGGCAACAAGTGCTGCTCGCAGGGCAGTTGATGCTCCCGGACATACTTGTCTGCGAGCGTGAGGTAAATAATCCCGGGATAAGAAGGTATGGTGTAAGCAAGCCGCGGGTCGTGCCGGATCGTGGCGCTGTCGCTGCGGTTCACTTTGAAAATATGGATGGGTTCGAGGTTTTTGTCCGCGTCTTCGTTGTTGACATATAGAATGCCCTTTCTGATCTCGATCACGTCGCCCGGGAGGCCGCAGAGGCGACAGATCAGGCAGCCGGGACCGCGGCCGGACGGGGGCGGCCGGAAACAAACGAGGCGAAATCGTCGCGGCTTGCGGAGCCGGGAGGCGAACAACAATCGTCCGCCTGGCCTGGATGGGCTGCGGGTATAGAAACAAGAAAGGAGGGGTGTTACAAACAAGGGTTTCAATCGGGCGGTCTTTGGGTTTGCTGGTGGACCTAAAGTACGCTATTTTCAGTAAATTGCGGCCATGCAGCAATATCTCGATCTATTACAGCATATACTGGATACCGGGGCTTCCAAAACGGATCGGACGGGTACGGGTACGACCAGTTGTTTCGGGTACCAGATGCGATTTGATCTGGCGAAGGGGTTTCCCCTGGTGACGACGAAAAAATTGCATTTGAAGAGCATCATCTATGAGCTGCTGTGGTTCCTGCGTGGGGAGACGAATATCAGATATCTGAAGGAGCATGGCGTGAGCATCTGGGATGAGTGGGCCGACGCGAACGGGGAGCTGGGGCCGGTGTATGGCAAGCAGTGGCGCAGCTGGGAAGGAGCAGATGGGGCAACCATCGATCAAATCACGCAGGTGGTGAATCAGATCAGGAAGACACCGGACAGCCGGCGGCTGATCGTCAGCGCCTGGAATGTGGCGGATCTGCCGCGGATGGCGCTGATGCCTTGTCACGCCATGTTCCAGTTCTATGTCGCGGATGGGAGGTTGAGCTGTCAGCTATATCAACGCAGCGCGGATGTGTTCCTCGGGGTTCCGTTCAATATCGCCAGCTATGCCTTGCTGACGATGATGGTGGCGCAGGTTTGCGATCTGGCGCCGGGGGACTTCGTTCATACCTTTGGAGATGTCCATTTATATAACAACCACCTGGAGCAGGCGAAACTGCAGCTCAGCCGTCAGCCATATCCGTTGCCGGTGATGAAGCTGAATCCTGCGGTCAAGGATATTTTCGGGTTCCGTTTCGAGGACTTCACGTTGGAAAACTATCAATCCCATTCTGCGATCAAGGCCCCGGTTGCGGTGTAAAACTTTTTCTATGATCATCAGTCTTATTGTCGCCGCCAGCACGAATAATGTGATCGGTAAAGCAAACGGCATGGTTTGGAATTTGCCGAATGATACCCGATATTTTAAGAATACCACTTGGGGTATGCCGGTCATTATGGGGCGGAAGACTTATGAATCGATGTCAAGCGAACCTTTACCGGGGCGGTTCAACTTTGTGATCACGCGTCACCCCGATTGGAATGCGTATAATCCGAAAGTGCGGGTGGTGGGGAGTTTGGATGAGGCGATCCGGCTGGCGGCTGAGACGGACTCTAAGGAGGCCTTCGTAGCGGGCGGCGGGCAGATATATGCGGAGGCCTTGCCGCTGGCGGATAAGATATACATAACGCGGGTACATGCGATCCTGGAAGGGGATGCGTATTTCCCGGCGTTCGATGAATCTCAGTGGGACCTGGTCAGCAACATGGATCATCCGGCTGATGAAAAGCATGCATACGCCTACAGCTTCCAGGTGTGGCAGCGGAAAAAATAAGCTCATGTATTCACGGCTTCGACTATCTGAAAAATATTTCCATTATTATCTTACGGCTGCCAACGGGAAGGGGCATGGGATACATTCACCTTTTGTTTACGATTTTGTCCGGAATGTACTTTGCGATAGGTCGGTGGATCCGGCTTTTGGGCCCATT
>Ga0206851_1167_pt1 | contig 16845 bp, 15 predicted proteins | sample Alteio_BWOrgCont_13_FD_152904 | JGI IMG/M metagenome (GOLD analysis project Ga0206851, IMG submission 152904) | Enriched cells from forest soil in Barre Woods Harvard Forest LTER site, Petersham, Massachusetts, United States -... | ecosystem: Environmental > Terrestrial > Soil > Temperate forest >... | reverse complement strand
GATGGGCAAACGGGATCTTCATGTTAAAAAAATGCGTATGAAAAAATTATCCTTTCTGCTGCTTTATGCCCTCTTTTTTCTGGGTGCATGCACCTCTCATCAAAAAAAGGTATTGCTATATGCCGACAGCAAAATCAAGGTTGATGAATCACAAAAAAATATCTCGGTTGAGGATGGAACTACACAGGTTGAGCAGGAGTTGAATTTCAACAGCGGCGATCCCGTCGTTCTGAATATCACCGGACCCAAAGGAAAGTATACGCTGGAAATAAAAGAGGACGGATTATTTCTCGCCAATCTAAAAGGTGATACGGTGGTCGGTAGCATGCAACATATAGGGGAATCAAGGCATACCCGTATTACTCAACAGGAACTACAATTACAACTGGATAGTCTGAATAAGCTGATAAAAGGCGAGAACATATCGGCGGCTGCTAAAAACTATTTCGTACCACCGGGTCAGGTTGTGAAGATCTCCAACTTTACGAATGCCAAAATATTTGGTCCCTACCAGCCCGTGCCATCCGCTTTTGACGCTTCTTCCGTTCCTGAAATTTATAAATTTTATAATTTATCTGAAGAAAAGGAAATCATTGCCAAACTAACGGAGATGAGTAAGTACAAATACGAAAGGGGCGATGAGAAAGGAAATGCAAAGGCTGAAGACGATGACGATTCTGTTTATACAATTCATCCGACGAAGAAGTAGGATTTGCGGTTGACGGTTGACGGTTGACGGTTGGCGGTTGACGGTTGACGGTTGACGGTTGGCGGTTGACGGGTAAGAGTTACGTGATTTAGTACTTCCAGACTTCCAGTCTTCCAGTCTTTCAGTCTTACTTTACCGGATCATGCCCATGCCGTCCCCAGGGGTGGCAGCTGGCAATGCGGCGAATGGCCATCCAGCCTCCACGGAACAAACCATATTTTTGAAGAGCTTCTATGGCATATGCTGAACAAGTGGGAGTAAACCTGCATTTCGGTCCCAGCCAGGGAGAAATAACCAGCTGATAAATTCTGATGAGGAATATAAACGGATAACTAAGTATCTGCAGGATCTTTTTCATATAAAACCTTCACCAGTTTATCCAGAAGTTTTTTTAACGGCGCTAAAATTTCTTCATGACCGGGTATTTCCCTGCCAGTAAATATAAAGAACAGATGAAGCGTGTAATCGTTTTTGATAACCAGGGTTTGAAGCTCTTTTTTCTGCAGCCGGTATGCTTCACGGCTCATTCGTTTGATCCGGTTCCTGTCGACTGCCCGGGGAAAGTTTTTTGAACTGACCGTAAATCCGGCTTTAGTGTTTCCACCACCGGATACCGTATTGTATAATAGGCGGAACGGGAATAGTGTAATTTTTTTCCCGGTTTTAAAAACCTGATCTATCTGTTTCCGGCTTTTCAGACGTTCAGATTTACCCAATGAATATGGTTTGCTATTACTCAAAAGTTGCGTTAAAAACAAAAGCCCCGATAAAGGGGCTCGAATTTATTATTTTTGAAATCTGTTTTTCCTGTTGACGGTTGACGGTTGGCGGTCGCTTTGAACATTGCGCCTTACGCTTTCAGCTCAAGATTATTTTCCACCGAACTCATCGGAAACAGACAACTTCGCACGTCCCTTGGCACGACGGCTGGCCAATACCTTACGCCCATTAGCAGTTTGCATGCGTTTACGAAATCCATGAACTGTTTTACGACGACGTGTATGTGGCTGGAATGTCCGTTTCATTGTATTATTTTTTAACTCTTAATCACTGATAATCAGTGAATTCTCCTTTATCTGATCCTGCCTGTTGGCAGATCTCCTTTTAAGGGACGGCAAAGCTAAAGAATTCCCGGCTGATTGCCAATAATAAGTGAACCGATTTATCAATAATTAGCAGCAAAATAGCCCTGTGTGAGGTTTGCCGTTGGTCCGCTGCCCACCGGGCTACCCACAAAATTGAAATTACCCGTGATCCTCCGGGTGGTTGTATTATTCGAAATAATCGTAATGGTTCCCCCTGACTGGGAAAGCAGAGTTATAGAGGGATCGGGGTTATAAATTCCAATATATGAGCCTGTATTAAAATCAAGATTATATGTTCCCGCTGTTATATTAGAAGGGAAAATCAGTCCCACATCCTGTGTTCCGGAAAACCCCGCTACCACCATCTGACCAGCTGAATCGGTTATTTCCACGTCAGCAGCAAAGAATTTAGTGCCGTCAACCATCACTTCGAGGGTATCTTTCGATGCACCGGGCGGTGGTATCACTCCCACTACTCCTGCTGCATAAGGAACATAATCAAAAACCCCTTTGGCAACCGTTTCCGTAGAATTATCTGCCGGATTTGTAAGGGTAAACTGAAAACTGCCACTCACGACCTTGTTTATGGAATCGATACTCGAAATAGTAATAGTTCCACCTGCTGAGCCGGCATTGCTTACATATACATTCGCATTGGGGTTTAGCACATTTGCATATAAAGCGTAAGAAGTTGATTGGGTGCCCAGTGTATACGTGCCTACTTTAAAGGTTGGTAAAAGAATAGAAATCTGATCCCCGATCCTGCTGAGGCCATTAATAGAAACGCCATTGGAACTTATTAATACCAGCTGAAGACTATCTGCATTCCATAAATTTCCGCCGATGGTAGCGTAGAAATCTCCGGCTCCCGGACCCGTCCTGTTATTAACCTCATCACTTATTTCCTTCGTACAGGAAACGAAAGCAGATAGGGTAAAAGGTAAGAGAAGGAACCTTAAACGCAACTTCATAGTCAAGGTTTGGGATTTTGAAGTTACAAAAATACTCTTTCCGATTTCACGGCATCTCCATAAAAAAATCCGGCATGCCGGTCAAAATCTATATTGTCGTCGGTAGTATAAAAGGAAAGCTGATTCCGTTTGCTGCAACGCGCATCGATTTCCGGATGATGCGCCAGGTATTTCTGCAGGCTTTCGGCTACAATATCTCCCTGAGCAACGAGTTGAATATTACGGGGAAAATATTTTTTCAGTTTTTCCATCAGCAGGGGATAATGGGTGCAGGCCAGTAAAACGGTATCGATTTTATCCGACTGTTCCAATAGGTCATCTACATATTTCTGTACGAAATAATCAGCTCCCGGGTTGAGGTGCTCGTTATTTTCTATTAGTGGAACCCAAAGCGGACAAGCCTGCTGAAAGACCCTGACTTCAGGGAAAAACTTTTTTATTTCCAGTGGATAGGATTCAGAATTCACCGTACCGCTGGTGGCTAAAATACCTACATGGCCGGTTTTCGAAAGGACCCCGGCTATTTCAGTCGTTGGTCTGATAACACCGAGAACCCTGTTCGGAGTTCCGGAAGCTACCAGATCCTGTTGTTGAATTGTGCGTAATGCCTTTGCCGAAGAAGTGTTGCAGGCAAGGATTACAAGCGGGCATCCTTTGGAAAAAAACCATTGCACAGATTCCCTTGTGTACTGGTAAACGGTTTCGAATGAACGATTGCCATATGGCGCTCTTGCGTTATCTCCCAGGTATATAAAATCGTAGCCGGAAAGTTTTTCAACGATGGATTTCAGGACAGTCAGTCCGCCATAGCCAGAATCAAAAACGCCAATCGGTTGCGAAGAAGGCATGTACTAAATTAATCAACAAAAACTAAAAAGGCTGTCCCGCTTTTCCGGAACAGCCTTTTGATATTTTATTAAATAGTTTATCTGAGGTTCAGTTTCTTTTTTACTAAAGGAAGAAGATCATCAGCAGGTGGTGAAACCAGCATGGCATCTTTCAGAAATACATAAGTATAACCATTTTCCTTTGCTACAGTTCCAACGATATCTGATGCTTTTTTCTGAATCGGCGCCATCAGGTCCTGTTGTTTCTGCTGATAAAGTTGTCCGGCCTGTTGCTGGTAACCGTGCAGCTTCACATAGAGTTCTCCCAATTGTTTTCTCTTGATTTCAATCTGGGCCCTGGTGTATTTTGTTGTATCCTTTGAAGAAAGAAGACTGTCTTTTTCGCTGAATTCGCGTTTCATGTCTTCAAAATTCTGATTCAGTGCGCCCTGATATTCCTGCATGGAAGAATCAGCTTTTTTATATTCAGGCATTGAAGTGATCAATTCGCTCAGGCTGATATAACCAAATTTGTTCTGTGCCTGCAACTTGTTCCCGGCGAGTGTAAGGGTGGTTGCTACTAATACAATGGCAACAATTTTTTTCATAATTGCTTTCTGTTTTCTTTGTTTTGTTAATAGTTGATATAATAAATTTTTCTACTTAACCCCGAGTTCTTTGAGAACATCATCACTCTTATCCAGCTTAGGGTCGGCAAAGATAACAGTAATTCCTTCACTTTTATCTAAAATAAAGTCATACAGGCGGTTCACCGCGATTTTTTGTATTGCGTTATAAACCTTGTCCTGAACCGGTTTGATGAGTTCCTGGCGTTTTTTGAACAAATCCCCCTCAAAACCAAACCGTTTGCGCTGGAGATCCCTAACCTCTTTTTCATGGTTGAATAGTTCATCCTCTCTTTTTTTCTTCAAATCATCACTTAACATCACTTCTTCCCCTTCATAATCCTTGTACATTTTATCCAGAACAGCTTGTTTATCGTCAATTTCTTTTTGCCATTGGGCACTGATCTGGTCAAGTTGTTTCTGCGCTGTTTTGTATTCAGGCATTTTATCGAGAATATATTTGGTATCCACGATTGCATATCGCTGGGCAAGGGCAGAGCAGCAAACAGAGAAAATCAGAGAAACTATGAATACAATTTTTTTCATATCGGGAATTTTAAGTCGGGTTATTCAGGTTCTACGCCCAGCATAAAGGTAAAGCGGGTTGCATTGCTAAGCGAACCATTTTGAATTCTGTCCAGCCCGATCGCATAGTCAAATCCCAATAAACCAAACATGGGCAGGAAGAAGCGCAAACCAACGCCCACGTCGCGCCTCAATCGGAATGGATTATAACTCTGGTAATCATACCATCCATTGGCTGCTTCAAAAAATGTTTCTCCGTAAATCGTACTGCTCGGATTGGTAACAAACGGATAACGCATTTCCAGTGTGTACTTGTTAAACATGGTAAAGAATTGGGTGGCACCCGTTTGTTCGGGGTTGATGCGTGGGTCTGAATTCTGGTACACAGGATATCCTCTTTGTGAAATGATGTCATATCCCAGCAAACCGAAGTTGTTGGTCAGGCCCGCATCTCCCAGCTGAAATCTTTCAAAGGGAGAAAAATTCAATTCATTATTATACCGGCCCATGAAACCGTATTTCACAGAAGCTTTCAACACAAACTGCCTGCTTTTATCGGCACCCATCGGTTTACCAATCGGAATATACCATTCACTGGTGAGACGGAATTTTGTGTATTCCGGTAATTCAAATTGCTCCTGTGAGGTATTATAATTTGATTTAAATAAAGAATAAGGTGGTGTGAACTGGGCACTGATCAGCAAATTTGAACCGGACCTGGGATATATGGGCTGATCTACAGAATAGCGGCCCAGCGCGACTTTGAAGCTCAGGTTATTAGAATAACCATTCCTGAAATCCGGTGAGAAAAGAGAATAGTTTGTCAGGTCGTACAGGGTATAGTTCAGCGAATAGGTCAGTGTAAAATAATCATCCGGCCATTTAAGCTGCTTACCCAGGGCGATAACAACTCCGAAGTTTTTAAGTGAATTGGTATCGCTGTATGCATATTTTGCAGTGGTATAATTGTATCCGCCCGTACGGAATGCGCTGCGGTAAAGGCTCACAGTAAGTGAGTTTCTCTTTTTGCCTCCCAGCCATGGCTCAGTGAATGAAAGATTATAAGACTGATACGCTTTCCCATTCGCCTGCACACGAAGACTTAGTTTTTGTCCGTCTCCGGTAGGGAGAGGATCCCAGGCTGATTTCTTCCAGATATTATTTATGGAAAAATTGTTGAATGAAATCCCGACAGTACCGGTTATCCCGATACCACCACCCCATCCTGCAGAAAGCTCCAGCTGATCGGATGATTTTTCTTCCACTGACCAGTTGATGTCCACCGTTCCGTCTTCCTGATTTGGAACGATACCCGGTGTTACTTTTTCCTGGTTGAAATATCCAAGGTTCACAATTTCGCGCGTGGAACGAATGATATCCTGGCGACTGAATTTTTCGCCCGGAATCGTTCTGAGTTCCCGGCGAATTACATATTCCTTGGTTTTTTCGTTTCCGGCAATGGTAACATTTTTTATAGTTGCCTGCGGACCTTCTACCATACGGATTTCAAAATCGATGGTGTCGTTATAAACTGCCGTTTCTACCGGATCAATTCTGAAGAAAAGATATCCGTCGTCCAGATAAAGATCGCTCACCCCACCACCTTCCTGAGTAACCTGCTTACCCAGTTTTTTATTCAGGATATCCAGATTATATACATCACCTTTTTTGATTCCCAATACCATGGAAAGAAGTGAATCAGGATATTTTGTATTTCCCTTCCAGGTTATTTTACCGAAATAATATTTCTCTCCCTCATCCACCTGGATAGCGATGTTCAGCTGATGCTTGCTGTTATACATTAAGGTATCCTTTACGATCACTGCATCGCGGTATCCCTGGGCGTTATAGTAGTCCAGGATTTTTTCCTTGTCCTCACCGTATTTTTTTGCGTTGAATTTAGCTGAGCTAAAAAGTTTAAACCGGAAATACGGATCCAGGAATTCCTTTGTACCGGTATAAGAGAGAAATCCCCAGGTATCGATGTAATGTTTGAAGGTTTCCGGTTTCACTTCGCCATAGGAGGAAGAATCCTTGGCCGGATAAAGTGTGAGCTTGGTGACTTCATGTGTTTCATCCAACTGTTTCTTAAGCCTGGCCTGCGAAATATTTTTTGTGCCGTATATGGAAATCTGATTGATACGGACTTTAGTTCCTTTATCGATATGAAAAGTAAGCGTTTCAGAATTGGGCGTTTTCGGATCGCGTGCTTCGGTTATCTCTACCGTTACTCCCTGAAACCCTTTGTCTGCGAAATATTTTTTGATATTCTCGTCGGCCGTTTGTTTCATGTTTTCGGTGATCACGCGTCCTTTGATCAACCCTGTTTTTACTTTGAGTTCATCGGATTCAGATTTGCTGGCTCCGTCAAAAATAAAATTTGTGAGCCGCGGCCTTTCCGTAACGTTGATTTCAACATAGAGTTCATTGCCGGTGATCTTTGTGAAATAAATAGCAATGTTTGAAAACAAATTCTGATTCCATAATTTCTGAATGGCTTTACTGAAATTATCTCCGCCCGGAATGATTATTTTGTCGCCAATGCTTAATCCGGAAACGGATATCAGTAATGATTCGTCGAGGTATTTGCTGCCGGTAATTTTTAATCCTGCGATGGTATATTCTTTCGGAGTTTTCTGACTTTCGAGAGCCAGTAATTCGGGGTCTACGGAAACAGGATGAGTAGTGTCAGCAATAACGGGGTGGGTAGTATCAGTAACCTGTGCCTCGGCATTTGTGATCGTCAATAAGCAGTAAAAAAGCAAAAAAACACCAGTCAATAAACGTCGTAGCATCCGGGCGGGTTTTTTAGAGCGGCAAATTAAGGGGATTAATTAAAAGTGTTTGTTAAAATACAGGCTGGATCAATGGTACAGGCCATTTATTCTCAAGCATTTCTGAAGGATTGAGGGTCCTCAGCCCAGTTGCTCACTGGTTTTACCAAATCGCCTTTCACGGGTCTGAAAATCAAGGATGGCTTCGTAGAGATTTTCTTTCCGGAAGTCAGGCCAGAGTACGGGCGTAAAGAATAATTCAGCATAAGCGAGTTGATATAAAAGAAAATTACTAATCCTGTGTTCTCCGCTCGTCCTGATCATCAGCTCGGGGTCGGGGAAACTCCGGGTACAGAGGTATTTTTGAAAACTATACTGGTCTATCGTGTCCGGGTCCAGTTTTCCCGCTTTAACGTCCAATCCCAGCTGCCTGGCAGCTTCTCCCATTTCCCAGCGGCTACTGTAACTCAGGGCCATGATCAGATTCAGGCCGGAATTACCGGCAGTTTCTGAAATGGCTTCATTCAAAACGGCGATCGTTTTTTCCGGGAGCATTTCGGTATTCCCGATCACGTGCAACCGGATATTGTTCTTGTTCAGCGTCGGCACTTCCTTGCGGATGGTATCTACCAGTAATTCCATCAGGCCGTTCACTTCCCTTGCGGGTCTTTCCCAGTTTTCAGTGGAAAAGGCATACAAAGTCAGGTAGCCGACGCCCAGTTCAGCACAGGCTTCGACCGCATTACGCACGCTTTCAACGCCGTGGTAATGGCCGAACAATCTGTCCTGCCCCTGCCCTTTGGCCCATCTCCCGTTTCCATCCATGATAATGGCGATGTGTTTGGGTAACCGGTCGGGGTTTATGCTGAATTTCAAAGACTCCATGCCCGTTTTTGAAGGGGACGAAGTTAATTGTTAATGGTTAATTATTAATTGTTAATTACAGCGCAGACGAGTGGGCATGGTGGGAAAGAGGTTGACTTTGTCGCGGCCTTTGCCTTAGCCTTAGCCTTAGCCTTAGCCTTAGCCTTAGCCTAATAGGTCGGACAACGATAAGAACTCAAATTCATGGAGAACATGATTTCCAGATAAAGAAAACCATCATTTTGGTTCTGATAACCACGCTGGCGGCCCTGGATACCTATCGGCGGTTTTCCGGTTTCGTAGCTGCGGTCCTGGAGCAGGGCAGCAACCGATGGAGATCCGTCAGGCAGGGTGGGAAAATTGTTGATTCCGGCGTAAGTTTTACTGACGTCATCGAGATAATCCGTTGTGGTAAAGTTATATACGGCCTCAACTCCAATGTTCATCCTGGGATTCAGGTTGTATTTGTACCCTATTCCCAGCGGGATATAGGCCGCAATATTACTGTACGGTTTTCTGTCTGGATACGCTGGCGAACCCTGGCCTTCCGTACCCAGTTCCCGGAGATAGTATTTTTGGCCGTCCAGGTAGGCATAAGGATCAAAACTGAACATCCCGATGCCGATTGTGAGGTAGGGTGTTGCTCGATGATCACCGTCTCCGGGGATAAACCGGAGGAAATTGAAATCACCCTGAACTCCCAGCTGCCATATATTCGTGTTAAAACTCAGATTCCTTCTCAGATCGAAGGCATTTTGGGTATTATATACATCTGAATAACCTAACCGGGCAAATTGCCCCTGTATTCTTACTCCAATATAATCAGTAACCTGCTTTCTGAAAAAGAGCCCAAAAACGATCTTCGGGGTATTAAAATGCAAATCGGGGTTAAGGTCCCCAAAATACTGGGAAGCACCGGCTAACACACCAAATTCACCCTGGTATACATAACTACGCTCCTGTTGTGCAACGGTGCGGATAACAAAAAAACAAAAAATAATTCCTGTCAGGAAAAACTGCTTCATGCCGCAAAATAAATGATATTCCTTGCCCGTCCATCGATCCTAAACGCTAACGTAGCAAAATGTATTTTCTTATGTCGGAACTGTTAATTCCTGCGATCCAGCCCCCATGATAATTTATTGCGCAGGGTTTGCAGAAAATTATTTTCGTTTAATCTTACCAGGGAGACATCGAATTTTTCGCGCCGTACGGCGAGCTGTACATTTTTATCAACAATTTCTTTCCTTGAATCCAACGCACACAGGAAGCTGTCCGCGCGTCCTTCTATTTCAAATGAAATCACATTATCATCCGGTACTACAATAGGGCGCACGTTCAGATTATGCGGCGCAACCGGGTTGATTACAAAACTACCCGACTCGGGAAATACCACCGGACCTCCGCAACTGAGAGAATAACCGGTTGACCCCGTTGGTGTAGAGACGATCAGACCATCGGCCCAGTAAGTATTGAGAAAGTCGCCATTGAGATATGTATGAATGCGAATCATGGGAGAAGTATCTGTTTTATGAATGGCGAATTCATTCAATCCATAGGGAACTTCGCCGAATAAAGGTTTGTTCGCATCGAGATGAATCAACGATCTTTTATCAGTAACATAAGTTCTTTCAGCCAGGGCCTGTACGGCGAGCAGCATATCTCCCTTACCGATACTGGCAAGAAATCCAAGCCGGCCAAAATTTATTCCGATGATCGGAATGTCTTTATCTCTGACGAATGCGATTGTATCCAGAAGAGTGCCGTCTCCGCCGAGACTGATCAAAAAATCGATCGACTCATTCAAATCGTTTGAATGACGAAAAAACAAAAGATCAGGAGGAAAGCGAAATACATTGCTGATGCGTTCATAAAACGGGAGATATATTACAGGCTGTATGTGACGGCGATGAAGTTCATCCAGTAACTGTTGAACTTCGCCCCGTTCCGATTCTTCAATGATCCGGCTATATATGGCTACTTTCATGTTATTAAATTAATGGTCTTCACTTATGTTAAAAATCATTTCTGATATGAAAAAATAAACCTTTTTCCCCTAACTGGTTCACGCTATACTCGATACGGAACACAAAGTCATAAAAAGTAACAATATCAAATCCGGCTCCATAGGTATATAACATGGTGTTCTGGAGGCTATTCAAGTTATTGTACCTGTTGAAAACATAACCCAGATCAACATATGTTTTTGCATAAATCCGGAATGGAATATGGTCGTGCGAGGTTTGCCTCAGGAAAGGTATATCGAAACGGACAAGTTCGCGCATGACGGTGTTCCTGTCCAGGAGCAGGCCAACGCCATCCACCACATACTTTTCAAGTCCGCGCATATAATAATCTCCATAGCCGAGAAGCGACTGATTATAAAAAGACTGCTTAAAGGGAATGCGGAGTACGCCAAAATTCTGCGTAACGAAATACATTTTCGGTGCAAAAGAAAACGCTTCTGTTGACCTGGCAATCAGCTGTGTCATGTGCATATCAACTGATATGCCTCTTTGCAAAATGCTGGATTCAAAAAGAAAACCCTGGGTTGGATAGGGCACGTAATCAATATTATTATAATTGATACTATAGAAGAATTCCGGGTAGACCAGCGACAATTTATTATTTAAGAAATAATTCGGATTCAGCACGAGCACGGTGCTGTCTATTTTCAATTGATTAAAACTAAAACGGAAAAAATGTTTTGTACGGATTGCCGGACGGTAATAATATCTCAGTGAAAAAGTGGCCTGTGTCTGCAAATATTTTCCGGCATTCTGAATACTGTCGCGACTTACAAATACCTGTTGATTATTGGTTGTAATCACGTTTATTTCCTGTTGGCCTGATAAAAGAAATCCGCCACCGAAGCCATGAATAAGATTTTTTCCTGTATTTGGCCGGTCATAGGCCATTTCGATTTCTCGTGAATAACCGGTAATCAGCCAGATGCGTAAATTATCGTTCCTGCCGGTAAAATTATACTGTGAATATTTTATTCCATAGTCAAACCGGCTGAGGCTATAACCCTGTTGTGCCCAGGCGGTAAAATTTCGATCTACCGGCCTTACATATGGCAAAGGAAATATGTACCATCTTTCTTTTACTTCAATATTGATATCCGCAATATATCCGCGAAATTCTTTCAGGGAAATCGTTACATCGTTAAACAGTCTCGTGTTAATCAGATGTTCCCGTGCCTGTACGAAATATATGGAGAGTTGCTGAAGGGTTAAGGAATCACCCGGTTTAAATGGCAGCTCGCGGGTGATGGTAAATGATTTGGTTACTTTGTTACCCTGGATGTCAATATTTCCAACAACAAACAGCCGGCCTTGTGTTGGGGGAACAATGATAACGCCGGATGAGAGAGTGTCGGGTTTTAGTATTGGAAGGGTGTCTTGTAGTAGTTGATGGTTGACGGTTGACGGTTGATGGTTGACGGTTGACGGTTGACGGTTGACGGTTGATGGTTGACTGATGATCGATGACCGATGATCGTCAACGGCAGAGAAAAAATGCTTTACGCTTTCAGCATTAAGCTTTAAGCTTAAGACGATCATCAAAATAAAGAGCAGAAGATATTTATCCGTTATTCGGATCATAGGCTTGGTCCCGGGGTCATTACATGGATATCATGGTGACGAATTAAATGCTCAGATAATTCATCAGGTGATTATAATTGCTGCGCAATTCATTTTCATATTGTTCTTCCCCGAAATAATATTTGATTTTGTATTCGTACCGCTGGAAGGTGGCAATGATATCAGACACTTCCATCTTATTGATACGGAGTGTGATAAAAAAGGACGAAGTGCCGGGTTCAGAATATGTATTTAATTGAGTAACCTGCGCATCATTTGTTTCCACCAGTTTGATGATTTCCGAAAAAGCAAAATTTACCCGATCCATCTCGAGTACAATGATCGCTCCCGGATCGCCTGCCCCGATAATCTTGTCGGTATGCCGGATTAAATCCAAAGCAGTAATGGATCCCAGATAGTCCGATTCTTCGTTCAGTACCGGAACCAGGGTAAGTTGAAATTCACTGCATATATGCAGCGTATCCAGTACATGTCCGATGCCCTGCACTGAGGCATGACTGAATAAAGTTTGCAGGCTGTTCATGGGCGTATCATCTGAAGGCACGTCCAGGAGACTGTCTTCATCGATAATTCCCAATAGTTTGTTCTCAGAAACAACCGGCAGATGGGCCACATGATGATCCACCATAATGTCTTTTGCCAGCAGAACGCTGTCTTCCGGATTCAGATACGGAATGTCGCCTGAAAGAATGTCTAGATTTAACACAGCAAGGGTTTTAGTGATAAGATCTTATCTGTCTCATGCCACTGCTGCAGGTTCGTTTAATTTGGTCAGAAACTGGTGTAATATCTCGTTGAATTCGGCCGGAACCTCCATCATAGGTGCATGTCCGCACTTGTCAATAAAATGCAATTCGCAATGGGGAATCAGCCGTTGAAATTCTCTTCCTACAAAAGGAGGTGTTATACCATCGTTGGCTCCCCAAATCAATAACGTGGGTTGTTGGATTTGATTGAGTTCCTCACCCAAATTATTTCTAATGGCACTCTTGGCCAATGCGATGATTTTGATGGCCTTAATACGACTATTCACAATTTCAAAAACTTCGTCCACCAGTTCCTTGGTGGCTGTAGCCGGGTCATAAAAAGTCAGTTCGGTTTTCTTTTTGATATATTCGTAATCACCGCGTTTGGGATAACTATCACCCATAGCGCTTTCAAAAAGCCCGGAGCTGCCTGTCAGAATAATGGATTTTATCCTTTCCGGATGTTTAAGAACGTGTATCAGGGCAATATGTCCGCCGAGAGAGTTACCCAGTAAATGTACATTCCGGTAATTTCGGTTTTCAATGAATCTGTAAACGAATTTCTCCAGTCCCCCCACAGAAGTGTGCAGGATATCAAGCTCAAACAAGGGGAGCATCGGAACAACTACTTTGTAGTGTTTCTTAAAATATTCTATCAGGTCGACGAAATTGCTAAGAGCTCCAAATAAGCCATGCAGCAATACCAGGGGTTCACCCTCGCCTTCCTCAATGAACCGGAATTTATCCACCTGTTTGATTTCGTATTGCATCTAACTTTAAAATATTTCCAACAAAATAATCGCTAAAATAAACGATTTACTGCAAAAATCATGTCTTTTAAAACCTTAATAATCTTTTCATTACAAATGTACGACAACTGATATAACGGCTCTTCCGCATTCTATAGTGTAACTGATGTTACCACCGATACAGGTTAATTTAATGGATGCCCCTCGCGATTTTATCGAAAAAACCTTCCAGCGCATTGAACATATCGTGTCCAACTGGGATAAATCCGGTAATAAAACGAATTACTCCCGGACCAAAGGGTGCAATCAAGGAATAAAGATGCGAGTCGTCCACTGCCTGCTTTGAAATAACCTGGGTTTTGGTCCCGTAAAACAGGAAGATGCTGTATATCGAAAGATATAAAATCAAAAATAACAATATACCGCATAATTTGTTCAGCCAGCCCAGCAAAACCATTTGTACCAGTTTCTCCAGTAACTTTCCAGCCCAGCGAATAATCAGGAGCACCAGTACAAAAACAAGAATGAATGCTATGACCGGAAGCCACCGGCTCGACATATGCAGGTCCGATTTCATATGCGTTGCCAGAACAGCTGATAATTTCACAGCTGCCGCAAGACCAATCAGGCCGCAGACCATGGAAAAAAGAGCGAGTATCAATCCCTTTCTCCATCCTTGAATGATCGCCAGACAAACGATCACGCAACAAAGAATGTCAATCATACAGCTAAGGCTTAAGGCATACAAATAGCTCTTTTTTTGTGAAAAAGAGTTGATACAGTATGGGTGAATGGCTTTAACCCGGCGCGATTTATTTCAAATTCGCTTAGCCGGTATAGTTAGGCTATTCAGCTAAAACCTTGCCAGGCAAGGTTTTAACGAACAATCATCAAGTATTTTTTCCCAAATCGGGAGAACGAAAAAAAATATCAGCAGTAGCTTGCATTTATGAAAACTGCTTTCAATCTTTGTTTTACCGTTGATGATTTGTTACTGTTGAATCGTATCCAATCTCCCACTGATTCTCCTCCAGTTACTTCTTGAGTTTTTTAGGCAAATGTAATTTTCGCTCCATACCTCTGAATTACGTGCACCAATTCCCTGATCAGCCCCGATCAATCCGTAATTTATTTCTTTACATACAAAACCGTGCATTATGAAAGCGATCTTAACCTTTGTAACCCTGCTTTTCATCGTAACCATTGCTATAAGCAGCGCCGTATTATTTCAGAACGAAAATTATGTTCTTTCTGCTTCGCTTTGTATGAGTACTGTCTTGTCCGTGTCATTCTGCATAAATTTCGCCGGTATGAATGTGCTGAATACAGAAAATCACGTTCAACAAGCTTAAGAGACAGAAGACTGACTAAAATATTCCAGCCAGGTTCGAGTCGTTGTGCAAAAAGCAATCTCATCCGAACCGGAATTTTCAAAAGTCAAACCGTCTAACGCAGATATACAAACGCTTTCCGGTACTCAAATGTACCGGCTAAGCGTGACAGGGAAAACTTCTGACCATATATATCGATCATTTCACCAGAATAATCTGGCCGTATTCATTATGGGTGGTTTAATACTTTATATTCTACCCTCCTGTTTTTCTCCCGACCTGCCGGATTATCTTTTCCGTGAATCGTTTCAGGAGCAACCGGACAGCATTTACCCATTGCCTTACCCTCAAGCTGATCGGCCTTCACACCTTTGCTGATGAGATAATTGATACATACATCCACCCGTTTTTTGGATAGAGCTAAATTATATTTTACCCCACCGATTCCATCAGTATATCCTTCAATTAAGATTTTCAGGTCAGGATAATTTTTCATAATTCTCGCCAGGGAATCCAGACTTTCGCGTGTGTAATTGTTAAGTCTTGCTTTTTTATAGGCAAAATTTCCAATGTGTGCAGACTGCTCCAATTTTGTCAGCAATTGTTCAATTTCTTTCTTTGGATATTCAACCGCTTCCATACAAATTGATTCGTTATTCACCGTATCTGTTCCGGGGCGTATCTGCAGATTATAACTCTCGCTCGCCGGTTGATACTCCGGTTTGCTTAAACTAATCTTGAAATGAGCTGTATTATGCAGCAGAAAAGAGTACCGGCCGGTGGTATCTGCTTTGTATTTTCCCAGAATCACGCCCGGATGACGCAAATCGGTAACCGTAAGCATCACATTCGATAAGGAAGCATGGGTTTTGCAATCCACTATATTGCCCTGAACAAACTTCGCGTTATTGCCTTTTACCGAAAATAATGCGAGACAGCATTCAGATGACCTGTCTGAACTCATCCATCCTGTGTTCCATGGGTCGTCTTCATCAGTACTTACATAATAAATGTCATCCTTCGAAGAATTTAATGGTGCACCTGCATTCACTGGTTTATCCCAATCATTCATACCGAAGCTTCCTTTCGCATAATAAATGTCAAAGCCACCCATGCCCACCCTGCCATTGCTGGAAAAAACAAGCGTACGTGTCTTATCATGTAAATACGGTGCTTCTTCATCTCCCGCCGAGTTAATCACATTGCCCAGATTGCGGACCTGGATCGGCTCGAAACTGGTGTCCATAGAAACTGCCCATATATCATAACCGCCAAAACCGCCGGGTCTGTCTGATGCAAATAAAAGATACCGGCCGTCTGTTGTGAGGCTTGGCTGTGCGCTGTTTGATCCTTCTTCATTTAAAGGCTCAGGAGCTTTTACAGGTGTTGTCCATCCTTTATTTTCCCACCGGCTGGTATATATATAAGAGACCGTCTGGTTATTGTTCTTGGTCCAGCGGGTAAAGAACATTTTTTTACCATCGTGACTAAAGGTTGCCATTCCATCATGTATTTCCGGACTGGTCGGGATCTCCATTTCATTCGCATCCAATAAAGGATTTTCTGCATTCATTGATTCAAATAAGGTATTCATGTACCGTTTTACGCCGGTTTTATCTTTTACTTCTTTTATTTTGGTATATACAAATCCGTCTGCCCTCTGAACCAGCGCATAACTGGAGCCAGAGTCATGTTTCTTTATCTCTTCCAATGTGTATAGATCGCTTACTCTTTCTGATTGCGTTTGAATATACTTGAGATCTTCCTGTTCGCGATCCGCTGCTACCAATAAATCACCCATCTGGGTATATATCATCAGGAATGAATCTATTTGCAACCTGGCTTCCGCAAAATGCTGATTCGCGCGCAGAGCCACTGCATACCAATATCTTGCATCGGGATAAGCCTTTTCTGAAAATTTAATCGACTCCTGGTAATATTTTTCTGCTTTCTTATAATCGTTGATCATGCGGTAACTGGTGGCCATCTGATAAACTGCCTCCTGATGTGGATCCAGGTTGGTTTTGCCC
>Ga0206851_1165_pt1 | contig 17055 bp, 9 predicted proteins | sample Alteio_BWOrgCont_13_FD_152904 | JGI IMG/M metagenome (GOLD analysis project Ga0206851, IMG submission 152904) | Enriched cells from forest soil in Barre Woods Harvard Forest LTER site, Petersham, Massachusetts, United States -... | ecosystem: Environmental > Terrestrial > Soil > Temperate forest > O... | reverse complement strand
GATCAGCATTTTGATGAAAAGGAAGCTATTGATGCCGATAGCACCTTCTTTGCGATTTTCGATTTCCCGATGCTGAAAGGCAACCCCCAAACGGCGTTGCGGGACCCAAACAGCATCGTACTCACCGAGAAGACGGCAAAAAAATATTTCGGTGATGCCGATCCGATGGGTCAGTCGCTTAGCCTGGGCCGGGACAAGCTCCATGCGACGGTAACCGGGGTAATAAAGGATTTCCCTGACAATACGATGATCCGCCCCAGTATGCTCGTTTCGATGACGACATTCGTCAAGACGGATTCAAACAGCCTGGACCATCAGTGGGGAAACTATGGGCCGTACGACTTTGTGCTGCTCCGGCCCGGCGTAAATGCACAGGCGCTCGAAGCAAAGCTGCCCGCCTTCCTTGAAAAAATGAACGGCACGGAGATGCACCGGGATAAGATGGTCCCGACCCTCCATCTGGAACGTCTTCGGGACGTCTATCTGAGGTCGACGCGGGATAGCAGTAAAACAGGCAATATCGCCGACGTCTATATCTTTTCGATCGTGGGCGCTTTTATCCTGCTGATTGCGGGCATCAATTTCATCAACCTGACAACAGCCCGGTCCACGGAGCGGGCCCGGGAGGTCGGGATCCGAAAAGTGGCCGGCGCCGGGAGGGGGCAGCTGGCCCGTCAGTTCATCGGCGAAAGTGTGATCCTTTGTCTGATCGCGTATTTACTGGCGATTGGCTGTACGGCGTTATTGTTGCCGTCATTCAACCATCTCGCAGGCAAGATCATCAATCCGGGTGTCTTTCCGCCAACGGCTGATCTGTGGATACTGTTGGGTGTGGCGGTGTTCATCGGAATTGCGGCGGGGATCTACCCCGCGCTGGTGCTGAGCTCGTTCCAGCCGGTGGCGGTACTAAAAGGCCGGTTCGCGACGGGAGGAAGCGGTAGCTTTTTGCGCAAGGCGCTTGTGGTCGTCCAGTTCACGATCGCGACAGGTCTGATCATCGGGACGCTGGTGGTGTACAACCAGCTCAGCTATATGCGCAGCCAGGACCTTGGATTCGACAAGGACCAGAAGCTGGTAATGGATACCCAGGGAGATTCGGCGAAGCTGGTGCTGAAGGAAGAGATTAGCCGCCTGCCGGGGGTAATATCGACATCGATGTCGGCCAGCGTACCGGGAGGCGGGGATCATGGGGCCTATTCGCAGATCGAGAACGCAAGGGGAGACATGCAGATCGCCAATCTGGACCTGTACTTCGTGGATTTTGACTATATCCAGCAATTCAAGATCAGAATGGTGGCCGGCCGGCCCTTCTCGCGGCAGTTCATGACGGATACGACCCATGCGATGATCCTCAATGAGGCGGCGGTCAAACTGTTCGGCTATACGTCGCCCGGGCAGGCAGTCGGAAAAAAATTCTCGCAATGGGGGCGTGAGGGGATGATCATTGGCGTGGTGAAGGATTTCCATTTCCGGTCGCTGCAGGAGGTGATCAAGCCGCTTTCTATCCGTATCGAGCCCGGAGCCTGCGATCTTTTGTCCGTCAATGCCGACGGTCATCATATTCCCGCCACGATCGCCGCGATCGAGCATAAGTGGAAGGAATTGCTGCCGGACAAACCTTTCAACTATTTTTTCCTCGATGAGTTTTTTGACAAGCAATACCGGAGCGAGGATCGTTTTGGGACGCTTTTTCTGTATTTTGCGGGGCTGGCGATCTTTATCAGCTGTCTGGGGCTCATGGGGCTGGCCTCTTATTCTACGGTACAACGGACAAAGGAGATCGGCATCCGAAAAGTCGTCGGCGCTTCCGTGGGTCAGATCGTCTATCTGCTGTCCCGGGATTTTCTGCGGCTGGTGCTGCTGGCCTTTGTGGTATCGGCGCCGATCGCGTGGTGGCTGATCGAAGGCTGGCTGAAAGGGTTCGCGTACCGCATCCCGGTCTATTGGTGGATCTTTGCAATTGCGGGGACACTGGCACTGGTGATCGCGATTTTGACGGTGAGCTTCCAGGCCGTGAAGGCGGCGGTCGCGAATCCGGTGAATTCATTACGTAGCGAATAATATACCAAATGATAAAGAACTATCTCCGCGTAGCATTCCGCAACTTGTGGCGGCACAAGGGATTCTCCCTTTTGAACATTCTGGGCCTCACGATCGGGATGTCGGCTTGTTTCCTCGTCTTTTTGTATGTGAAATTCGAGCTGAGCTATGACAATTTCCATTCGAAGGGCGACCGCATCTATCGGATCGTAACGGATATCAACAATCCCTCGGAGGTCCTGCATTTCAGTGTCGCCGCGCCGGCGATGCCGGTCGCTGCAAAACGGGACTTCCCGGAGATCGAGAAACAGGTCCGGTTCGATCCGGGTAATATCCTGGTGCGGCGTGGTGACCTACAGATCCAGGAAACCAGTATGGCGTTCACGGATTCGACCTTTTTCGGGGTCTTCGATTTTCCGCTGCTGAAAGGTGATCCGGCGAGAGCGTTACGCGAGCCGTGGAATGTGGTTTTGTCGGAGAGCGCCGCAAAAAAATATTTTGGGACCGAAGATCCGATGGGCAAGCAGCTTACGCTGACAGGAGACAGTAAATTGGGTACTGTCACCGGGATCATGAAGGATATGCCGGAGAACACGGAGCTGAAGGCAGATATGCTGGTGTCGATGTACCGTGGCCAGGAGGCGGATTCCAACCGGGATCAGAATTGGGGCGGGTTCGGTGACTTTTCCTACTTTCTCCTAAAGCCCAACACCAACGCGAAGGTGCTGGAAAAGAAATTCCCTGCTTTTCTCGTGAACCATATCGGAAAGTTCATGAAAGACGACAACCAGACCTATACCTATCTCCTGGAACCATTGAAGGATGTCTATCTCAAATCGACGCGTGGCGGAACGGCGAGCGGGAGTATGACCAATGTATATGTATTCAGCATCATCGGGGTCTTTATTCTTCTGATCGCGGGGATCAATTTCGTCAATCTCACGACGGCGCGGTCGACGGAACGGGCGCGGGAGGTGGGTATCCGGAAAGTCGTCGGGGCCGAACGAGGTCAGTTGACGGGCCAGTTCCTCGGCGAATCGGTGATCCTTTGTCTGATCGCCTTTGTGCTGTCGGTCGGCGTTTGCGCCGCGTTGCTGCCCAGCTTCAACTTCCTGGCGGGCAAGACCATCAGTCCGGGGATCTTCAATCACCCGAGCTATATTCTTACGCTGCTGGCGATTGGAGTTGGGATTGGGTTGCTGGCAGGGATCTATCCGGCGTTGGTATTGTCAGCGTTCCAGCCGATCGTGGTGCTGAGGGGACGTTTTTCCAGCGGCGCCCGGGGACTGTTGTTGAGAAAGGGGCTGGTGATCTCACAGTTCACGATCTCGATCGGGCTGATCGTTGCCACGCTCCTGGTCGGAACTCAACTCAATTATATGCGAAACCAGGAGTTGGGTTTCGCTAAGGATCAGGAATTGGTGTTGAATACGCATGGCGATCCTCATGGGGGTGCGTTAAAGGAACAGGTAAAGGGTCTGCCGGGAGTGATCTCGGTGGCCATGTCTTCCAATGTGCCCGGCACGGGGGCAATGAACGCGTATACGATCATACAGAACCAAAAGGGGGAGATGCAGGTTTGCAGTCCCGATCTGTTTTTCGTCGATTACGACTTTATTCCGCAATATCAAATGAAGGTGATCGCTGGGCGGCCTTTTTCGCGCGCATTTGGTGCCGACACCACGCAGACGCTTATTCTGAATGAGGCGGCGGTCCGGATGCTGGGCTACCATCGGCCGCAGGATGCGCTGGGCAGGGATTTTTCGCAATGGGGGCGAAAGGGCAAGATCATCGGAGTGGTCAAGGATTTCCATTATGAGAGCCTCCAGCTGGTGATCCGGCCGTTAAGCATGCGGATCGAGCCGGACGATTGCAGCGAGATGTCCATAAAGGTCCACACAACGAATCTCAAAGGAACGATTGCCGGGATCGAAAAGGCGTGGCATACGATCATCCCTACCCGGCCGTTCAGCTACTCCTTTGTCGATGAGATGTTCGACCAGCAATACCGGGCGGAGGATCGTTTTGGGAAGCTGTTCCTGTATTTCTCGGTACTGGCGATCTTCATTTCCTGTCTCGGACTTCTTGGCCTGGCATGGTACAGCACCATACAGCGGACCAAAGAGATCGGGGTGCGCAAGGTGCTCGGGGCAAGCGTTGGCGGTATCGTGGGGCTGCTCTCCAAAGACTTCCTGTGGCTGGTCGGCATCGCGTTCCTCGTGGCGACCCCGGTTTCGTTCTACCTGATGAAGGGCTGGCTGGATGGTTTCTACTACCGGATCGATATCTGGTCGGCGTGGTGGATATTTATTCTGGCGGGCCTGGGGGCATTGGCGATCGCTCTCTTCACTATTAGTTTCCAAGCGATTAGAGCAGCCATGGCGAATCCGGTCAACAGTCTGCGGACGGAATAGCTGAAAGGACCTATGCCTTTCACCCTCAAAAGACGGCCGCATACGGAAAGTTGGGGTATACTCCTGATTTTTGGGGTATCTTAAGCCATATTTCCCAGGTTCCGCCATGCCACGCCGTTTTCGCTACTATATCCTGTTTACGACCGGGTTCTCGCTTTGCTGGTTCCTCTTCAAGCTGGGGTGGTTACACGATATGGACAGGGCTTTGCGTTCGTCCGCTATTGAAATCGTCCTGAATATCGCAGCACTTCTCTTCACGGTGGAATGGCTGCTGCCCCGCTTCTTCTACCGGGCAGCATATTGGCGCTTCGGGCTTGGACTGGGGCTGACCGTTCTTGTGGGAGGGACGGCGAATATGCTGTTGCAGCTACGCCTCATGGACAGTAATCCATTCGAATATCAAACCAATATAGCCCGATACAAAGAAGTTTTCTATTATTGGTTCTGGTCCAACCTGGCTACCGGCTCTTACCTGATGATCTTCTTCGTCGCTCTTGGCGGTTTCGCGCTCCGGCTGGCCTATGACCGCGTTGTCACCGCCAGACGCCTGGCCGACATGGAAGCAGTGAATCTGCGTTCGGAGCTGGAGATACTGAAGAACCAGATCAATCCGCATTTCATCTTTAATGCCCTCAATACCATCTATTATAAAATTGACCGGTCAAACGGTGTCGCCCGGACGCTTACGGAGCAATTCTCAGCGTTGCTTCGATACCAGTTGTATGAATGCAATGAGTCCATGGTGGATATTGAGAAAGAGATTTGTTTTATTGAGAACTATGTGGGTCTTCAACGCGAAAGGTCCGGAGACGTGGTCAGAGTCAGCTGCTCCGGTTTTGGGTTGATGACCGGCTTTACCATTCCGCCGCATGTGCTGGCGCCCCTGGTAGAGAACTGCTTTAAGCACGTTTCCCGTCACGAAGACCGGGAAAATTTCATCACGCTGACCTGCAGCCTGGAAGGGGGTCGTTTTCAGTTCCGCGCGCTGAATAGCTATGACCCGACTAAGAAGAACGCGTGGAGTGGCATAGGACTGGCGAATACGCGGAAAAGACTGGAGTTGTTGTGCCGCGATCGTTTTACCTTGTCGACTGCGGAAAACGGGAACCATTTTGAGACAACACTTACCCTCGCCGTATGAAGCCAAGCTGTATCATTGTAGACGACGAGCCACCGGCAAGGAATGGCCTTAAGGACGACCTTGTGGCACTCGGGATCTTCACTGTCGCGGGTATGGCGGGAGATGCGGAACAGGCCAGGGAACTTTTGAATACCACCGCCGCGGACCTTATCTTCCTGGACGTAGAAATGCCGTGGACAAATGGATTGGAGTTCCTGTCGGGCCTCGACGTCAAGCCGATGGTCATACTCGTCACTGCCTATCCGCAATATGCCTTGCACGGCTATGAGCATGGAGTAGTCGACTATTTATTGAAACCTGTATCGCCCGAACGGCTGAAACTCGCCTGTGAAAAAGCGCTGGAATGGTGGGTCCTCCGCAATAATGCCAGTGGCCAGACAGGCCCCGCGGGCTGTCTCTATATAAAAAGCAACGGAAGGTTTGAACGGATCAGGTATAACGAGATACTATACCTGGAAGCGGCCAACAACTATGTGATCGTTCATACCGGGCAGAAAAAATATCTTGTCTATCAAACGCTGAAAGGGATGGAAAAGCAACTGCCTGCGCGGGAGTTTCTTCAGACCCACAAATCTTTTATTGTCGCCAGGCCGCATATCCGGCAGATCGAAGGCGATTCCGTCTCTGTCGGCGAGGTCAGGATCCCGCTTAGCCGGCGCTTCAAACAAAGATTCCTTCTGGAGGTGTTGGGTGAAAAGTAAACCCTTTTGGGGGGAGACCTGCATCTTACCAACAATATTCAACCTGTTAAATAATCCGTTTGCGGGCTACTTCCTTCCGCTGTTATATTTATGAAAAATCAAATTATGCAGTTAAATATAGCTCGCCCGATCCTGGTAATCATCACAGGCTTCCTTCTCGCACCCATACAAATGTTCGGAGGTGCAGGCAACGAAAAACCTTCGCCCGGACCGACCGTGGAAAATGTCCTGGCAGCGGACCAGGAATTGGCAAGGGCGTTGCGTGAGAATGACACGGCCGGTATTTATCACCTGCTGGACAAAGACTGGGCCGTCATTTCTACAAGGGGTGGCATCGGTGAGGGTCCGTCAATCTTCCCCGATGGAATAAGAACGGGTCACCTTACGCGAAAGACGTATGAGCTTTCAGAACCGAGGGTCCGCTTGTTCGGAGATATCGCCCTGGTGACGACAAAGGTCAAGACTTCGGGTATGTTCGAGGGCAAATCCTTCGACGTGAAGGAGCGCCAAACTGACACCTGGCTCTGGAAGAATGGTGCCTGGAAATGCATATTAACCCATGAATCAAATCTGCAAGAGTAGAGTAACCAGGATACTGTTTATTGCAAAATTTAAAATTATGACGTTAAAAGTAATTAGCCTTCCTGTAATAATCATCGCAGGTTTCTTTTTCCCGCTCGTGGGGATGTTCGAGGCTGCCGGTAACCCAACGTTTTCGACCGGCCCAACGGCGGAAAATGCCCTGGCGGCGGACCAGCAATTGGCAATGGCGTTACAAAATAATGACACCTTGGGAATTGTACGCATGTTGGACAAAGACTGGGCCGTCATTACCTCGCACGGCGACATAGCCGAGGGCCTTGACGTTTTCCCCAGTGGAATAAGGACAGGGCGCAGGATGCTAGATGCGCAGGAGATTTCGGAACCCAGGGTTCGTTTGTTCGGAAATGTTGCGGTCATAACTTCAAAGGTCAGAATAGTTGTTCGCGGCATACCCGGGGAGTTTAATGAGCGCCAAACCGATACCTGGCTGTGGAAGAATGGGGCATGGAAATGCATTTTAACCCAGGAATCAGATCTGAAAGATGGAAACCAGGTGAAATCTATGGGTCACTATTGGTTTGCCATGTTTAGTAAAGGCTCAAATTGGGGACAGGATTCAACAACTACGGCGAAATTATTTCAGGAGCACATCCACTACATTATCGGTCAAAGGGAAACTGGTAAAATTATTACCGGAGGGGCTTTTCTTGACAAAGTTACCTGGATTGGTTTCGAAATTTATAGTTGTAAAACGAGTGAAGAAGTTGAAAAGATCACAAAAGCAGATCCGGCGGTCTCATCAAAGATATTTTCCTATGAGATTCATCCTTGGGCGACATTAAAGGGGGAAGTTAAATTTCAGTAGTTCAAATAAATGTGTACGGGGGCAACCAATTTTAAAAAAAAATCTTGGTGGTTTGAGAAAACTCCCTAATTTTGTCTAACGCTGTTAAATTATTTAAGCCAGTAAGATACAGCGGGAGGAAATTCAACATGGGGAGTAAAGAACGAATCCATCGGTTAAAAGAGAACACCCGGGTCAATATTCTGGATGCAGCCTATGATATTGTCAAAGAGGAGGGATGGCAGGCATTGAGCATGCGGAAGATTGCCGATAAGATCGAATATACGGCGCCCATTATTTACGAATATTATGCAAATAAGGAGGCGATCCTGCTGGAGCTGTCGAAAAAGGGGTTTGAGATGCTGGCGAGCAAGATGAAGGCGGCAGCGGCGAAGTATACCGAGCCGGAGGAGCAGATCGAGGCGCTGTGGCTGGCTTACTGGAATTTTGCCTTTGCCCACAAAGAATATTACCAGTTAATGTTTGGTATCGAGGTCAACTGCTGTCGCATGGACGAGCTGTTACCGGCCGGGCCCACTCCCTATGATATCGCGGTTGAACCCATCCGAAAAATAATGGGTATCGAAGACCCTGAAGACGACCAGGTTTGTACCAAGTACTATACCTATTGGTCCATTATCCACGGTCTGATCTCCATCAATATTGTCCGGAAGGGGACGACGGATGAGATCAACCGGCAAATCCTCAAGGATGCCATCAGCGGCATCACCCGTTCCCTGAAACGCTAGTTTGCCCCAATTGAAAAAATTCTAAGCACGTTTGTCCGGTTCCGGCACCGTGAGGTGTCATTTATTTGCGCGGCTTGCCAATTTAACACCATTAAACAATTTAATAATGTTATGAGACAGTTACTAGTTCTTTCCGCCTTATCGATCATCGCTGCTGCTTATGTCAGCAGCTGCACGCAAGTCCAGGGTACACAGGCTGCACCGCCGCCGCAGGCGCTTCCCGTCCTGGCCGTCAATGCTTCTCCCGCCACTACATACGCCGAATATTCGGCGACGGTAGAAGGCAAGACGAATGTAGAGATCCGTCCGCAGGTCAGCGGGTACCTGGATAAGATGTTTGTAGAAGAGGGCGCCTATGTCACCGAAGGGCAGCCGCTGTTCAAGATCAACGACCGGCCCTACGATGAACAGCTGAATAATGCACAGGCCAATATCAGCGCAGCGAAAGCCAATATGGACAAGGCTTCCATTGAGGTGAACCGGCTGAAGCCGCTGGTGGAGAACAAGGTCATCTCCGATGTACAGCTGAAGGCGGCCGAGGCCGCGTATGATGCTGCCAAAGCGGAGGTCAGCCAAACCGAAGCCGCCGGCAACAATGCGCATATCAACCTCGGCTATACGCTTATCAAAGCGCCCGTAAACGGCTATATCGGACGAATCCCCTACAAGACAGGCAGTCTGGTTGGCCGGGGCGAGGCCCAGCCGCTGACGGTATTGTCGGACGTGCGCGAAGTATATGCGTATTTCTCGATGAGCGAAAGCGATTTCCTGCATTTCACCGGCGAGGCAGCAGGCAAGACGATCGCAGATAAGATCAGGACCCTGCCGCAGGTAGAGCTGGAGCTCGCGGATAAAAGCACCTATGCCGCCAAAGGCCGCATCGAGCTGATGGAGGGCCAGTTCGACAAGACGATGGGGACGATCAGTTTCCGCGCCGTCTTCCCGAATGCTGAAGGGCTGCTCCGCACGGGCAGCACGGGCCGGATCCGCATCCCGCAGACCAATACGGCAACGGTCCCTGTTCCACAGACGGCTACCTATGAGCTGCAGGATAAGATCTTCGTCTATACGGTGGGAGATTCCAATAAGGTGAGCAGCCGGCCGCTGCATGTCGTGGCAAAAACGACCGGCTGGTACCTGGTGGATAAAGGCGTAAAGCCGGGCGACCGGATCGTCTATGCGGGGATGGACAGGCTGCAGGACGGGATGGTGATCACACCCCAGCTGCTTTCGACAGACAGTATTTTTAAAGTAACTCCATTGTAGATTTTATGCTTAAGAGATTTATTGAAAGACCAGTCTTATCGACGGTCGTAAGTATCATTTTGCTTTTATTGGGCGGTTTGGCCTTATATACGCTCCCTATCACGCTCTTCCCGGATATTGCACCGCCGAGCGTAGTGGTTACAGCCAACTATCCCGGCGCTAACGCCGAAGTCGTGGCGAGGTCGGTGGCGGTCCCGCTGGAAGAAGCGATCAACGGGGTCGAGAACATGACCTATATGACCTCCAATTCCAGTAACGACGGGAGTATGACGCTGACCGTCTATTTCAAGCAAGGCACCAATCCGGATATCGCGTCGGTCAACGTGCAGAACCGGGTGGCTAAGGCGACTTCGCAAATTCCGCAAGAGGTGATCCAGGCGGGGATCTCGACGCAAAAGCAACAGAACAGCATTATCATGTTCATTGCGGTGTACAGTAAAGACAGCAGCACCTATGACGAAACCTTCCTTCAAAACTATATCAAGATCAACCTGATCCCGAAGCTGCAGCGGATTCCCGGGGTAGGAGATGCCCAGGCTTTTGGCACGAAGGACTATTCGATGCGGATCTGGCTGAAGCCGGAAAGGCTGGTGGCCTACAATCTTTCACCGATCGAAGTGACGGATGCGATCCGGGATCAAAGCCTGGAAGCGGCGCCGGGGCGGCTCGGGCAAAGCAGCAATGAGATCTTCGAATATGTGTTGAAGTATAAGGGTAAGCTGAATAAGAATGAGGACTATGAGAACATCATTGTCAAGGCGAATTCCGACGGGTCGGTGGTCCGGCTGAAGGATGTGGCCAGGGTGGAGTTCGGGTCTTATACCTATTCTTCGAACGGTACCCTGAATGGCTATCCGACGTCCGGCGTCGCGGTCTTCCAGGTGGCGGGGTCCAATGCCAATGATATCCTGACGGAGGCGCAAAAGCTGGTGAGGAAATTTACCGCCGATCTTCCGAAGGGTTTGGGGACTAGCATCATGTATAATTCCAAAGAGTTCCTCGACGCTTCGATCGACCAGGTGCTGCATACGCTGGTAGAGGCGTTCATCCTGGTATTCATCGTGGTCTTCCTTTTCTTACAGGATTTCCGCTCTACGCTGATCCCGGCTATTGCCGTGCCGGTGGCCATCGTGGGTACGTTCTTTTTCCTGCAGCTCTTCGGGTTTACGATCAACCTGCTCACCTTATTCGCGCTGGTGCTGGCGATCGGGATCGTCGTGGACGATGCCATCGTGGTCGTAGAAGCGGTACATGCCAAGATAGAAAATACGGGACTGGAGCCCAGAGAGGCTACCGTCCGATCAATGAGCGAGATCTCGGGGGCGATCATCTCGATCACGCTGGTTATGGCGGCGGTATTTATCCCGGTAGGCTTCATGCAAGGGCCGGCGGGCGTCTTCTACCGGCAGTTCGCGTTCACGCTGGCTACGGCCATCCTGATCTCGGCCGTGAATGCCCTGACGCTAAGCCCGGCACTTTGTGCCTTGTTCCTTCGGAGCGGGCAACATCAGCAGCGCAGGGGTTTTGCGGGGCGGTTCTTTACGGCCTTCAATACGGGCTTCCGGACGATGACGCAGCGGTATCTGGGCAGCCTTCGGTTTCTGTTCCGTCGCCGCTGGATACCGATCGTCGCGTTGGTCGTACTGGCGGCTACTTCCTACTTTATGATGGAGCGGACGCCCAGCGGGTTCATTCCCACGGAAGACCAGGGTTTCCTGTTATATGCGGTCCAGACGCCTCCCGGCAGCTCGCTGGCGCAGACGCATAAGGCGATGGGGGAGATCGACAGCATCATCAAGGCGGACCCGATCACGGACCGGCGGTACAATATCGAAGGGCTGAACTTCATTTCGAATGCGAATGCTTCGCCGTATGGCGCCGGTTTCGTTCGGATGAAGCCGGTAGACGAGCGCGGTCCGATCAAGGATATCAATGCGATCACCGCGTCGATGACGATGAAAGTGGCTACTGCCGTGAAGGATGCGCATGCCTTCTTCTTCACCTTCCCGACGATCCAGGGTTTTGGGAACGTAGCCGGTTTCGAGTTCATGCTGCAGGACCAGGCGAACGGATCGCTGGATAAGCTGGGTGGTATGGCCTATCAGTTGATCGGCGCGCTGATGCAGCGGAAGGAGATCGCCTATGCCTTCACGACGTTTGCCTCCGGCAATCCGCAATATATGATGGATGTCGACGACGATAAGGCCAAGCAATTGAATGTCTCGATCAGTGACCTGATGCGGACGATGCAGATCTATTATGGCAGCAGCTTTGTGAGCGACTTCAACCGGTTTGGGAAATATTACCGGGTCATGGCTCAGGCGGATGTTCCTTATCGGGCCAATGAGAAATCGCTTGACGGAATCTATGTCAAAAGCCAGACCGGGATGATGGTGCCCGTTAATCAGCTGATCACGCTCAGGCGGGTCTACGGGCCTGAAACGGTCACCCGCAACAACCTGTACAATGCCGTTACCATCAATGGGGTGCCCAAGCCCGGCTATAGTACCGGGGATGCCATCAAGGCAATAGAGGAAACGTCGGCACAGGTGCTGCCGCGTGGCTATGCGATCGAGTGGACGGGGATGACGAGGGAGGAAAAGGCCTCCGGCTCCCAGATGATCTTCATCTTTATCCTGAGCCTGGTCTTCGTGTACTTCCTGTTGTCGGCGCAATATGAGAGTTATATCCTGCCGTTCGCGATCGTTCTATCGATACCGGTAGGCGTATTCGGGGTGTTCGCCTTCCTGAAGCTGTTTGGGGTCGACAACAATATCTATGTACAGGTCAGCCTCATCATGCTGGTCGGGCTGCTGGCGAAGAACGCCATCCTGATCGTGGAGTATGCCGTACAGCGGCGCAGAGCCGGAATGGAGCTGATGGCAGCCGCTCTGGAAGCGGCGCAGCTGCGGTTGCGGCCGATCCTGATGACCTCCTTTGCTTTTATCGCGGGGTTGTTACCGTTGATGCGGGCGGAAGGTGCTTCGGCATTGGGAAACCGGTCGATCGGGACGGGTGCGGTCGGCGGGATGCTGACCGGGGTTATCCTGGGGGTCTTTGTGGTACCTGTCTTGTTTGTGATCTTCCAGCATCTGCAGGAGCGGTTTGCTAACCGGGGTGCTTCGCGGTTGCGCGTACAGCCGGCGCCCGCAATGATCGGCGGTTTATTGATATTGATGATTGGGTTTAGTTCTTGTAAAATATCCAGGGACGTTGAAACTCCGGCAACTGAATTGCCGACACAATACAGATCGAGTTTAAATTCCGATACGACGAGTATCGCGGATCTGCCGTGGAAAACCTTCTTCAGCGATCCGGACCTGCAACAGCTGATCGACAGCGCGATCGTCCGCAACTATGATATGGAGGCAGCGCTGGAAAACATTAGATCGGCGCAGCTGGTGCTGGGGCAATCCAAACTGGGATACTGGCCGGATGTCAACGCGCAGGCAGTAGCGACGTTGACCCGTCCCGGTTCGGCAAGCCTGAACGGGATAACGGCCAATGACTTTCTGAATTCGAAGTACCTCAACGACTATAATGCCAGCGTGGGTTTGACCTGGGAGGCAGATATCTGGGGAAAGATTAAAAACAAGCAATCCAAGGCACTGGCGCAATATCTCCAGACGGAAGAAGCGAGGAAAGCTTTGCAGACCAATATTGTGTCGGGTGTAGCTGAAGGGTATTATAACCTGCTGATGCTGGATGCGCAGTTAGGAATTGCGCGGGCCAACCTTGCCCTCAGCGACAGCACCCTGCGGATCATCCGGTTGCAGTATACTGCAGGAGATGTGACTGCGTTAGGCGTTCAGCAGGCCGAAGCGCAAGAGCTGTCCGCAGCGGAGCTGATCCCGCAGTTGCAGCAAAGTATTTTGTTGCAGGAAGATGCGCTAAGCATTCTGACGGGAAGCCTGCCTGCTGCCATTGCCCGCCATACCACGCTGGATCAGGTGGGGGTGCGTGACACTCTGTCGGCCGGTGTGCCGGCGGCGCTCGTCAGTCGCCGTCCCGACGTGCGGAGCTCAGAACTGGCCCTGACGGCTGCGAATGCCGATGTAGCCATCAACAAAGCGGCGTTGTATCCTTCGCTGGTGATTTCGCCGGAAGGAGGATGGGACAACTATATTTTTAAGAACTGGTTCAATATACCCGGATCGCTGTTCGGAATGGTGGTTGGCGGTCTGACACAACCGGTGTTCGAGCGCAAGAAGCTGAAGACGGCGTATCGGATTTCGGAAGTGGACAGGGAGAAAACGGTGATCCAGTTCAAGCAGACCGTGCTCGTGGCCGTAGGCGAGGTGTCGGATGCGTTGGCAGAACGTAATAAGCTGAAAGAGCAGCAGGTTGTGGCGTTGAATCGGGTGAATACGCTGCAGCGGGCGATCAGCAATGCCAACAGCCTGTTCAGGAACGGGATGGCCAATTACCTGGAGGTGATCACAGCACAAAGCAACGTCTTACAAAGCGAATTGGAATTAGCATCGATAAAGAAAGGACAGTTAAGCGCGGAAGTGGAATTATATCGCAGCCTTGGCGGAGGATGGAATTAGGACACTGGGCGTATCGATAACGAACAGTGGATGCCGGTCGTTATTAGACAATTGGGTGAATCCCAGTCGTTTAGTAACCCGGCATTTTTTTGGCAGGTTTTTATCCAAATCGTCGGACTATGTTCAGGAACTACTTTCTTGTTGCCTGGCGGAACCTGCACAGGAACAAAGCCCATGCCTTTATCAATATCGCCGGGCTCGCGCTTGGGATGGCCATTATGCTATTGATCAGCCTGTGGATCGTGGATGAGATCAGCTTCGACCACTATTATCCCAACCATCGCCGGTTGGCGGAGGTACTTGTGCAACAACATCCGAAAGGTAAGCAGATGTATAACGGGGTCGGGCAGAGCATCGCGACAGCCATCGAGCCGTCGATCCGATCAAGTTATAAAGACCTTTTCCGGCGGGAGGCGGTGGTCTCCTACGCTTTCGACGCGGTTATCGCCAATGGCGACAAACAGTTCTCCCGGCAAATGGTCTGGACCTATGCTTCGATGCCGGAGATGTTCGGCTTCCGGATGTTGTCCGGGTCAGCTGCTTCCCTGGCCGACCCTACCACCGTGTTGCTTGCGCACAAGACGGCTGTGGCGCTGTTTGGCAATACCGATCCGGTGAACAGAAGCGTGAAGCTCGGCAATATGTTTGTTTGGAAGGTCGGTGGGGTTTTCGATGATCAACCCGATAATGCAATGTTCCATGAAGTGCAGGTCCTGCTGCCCGCGACCAGCAAGAACGCGGATATGCTCCGCAGCGATGACTGGGGCAACCACAATGCATGGATGTTTGTCGAGCTGGCCGACAATGTGACGGCGGAACAGGCCACGGCACGGGTCAAAAATCTGCCTACCCCACACATCAAAGACTGGCTGGAGGAGCTGATGATCTATCCCCTGGATAGAATACACCTGCATACCGATTTTAATGCCGGCCGGGTTGAAGAGGGGAGGATACAGTATGTCTGGCTCTTCGGGATGATCGGAGGTTTTGTACTGCTGCTTGCCTGTATCAATTTTATGAATCTTTCCACGGCCCGGAGCGAACAGCGCGCGAAGGAGGTGGGTATCCGCAAGACGATCGGTTCGCTCAGAAGCCAGCTGATCGGTCAATTCCTCGGTGAATCCATCCTGATGTCGTTTGCAGCGCTGTTTCTCGCCCTGGTCTTGGTAAAACTGACCCTGCCCTTGTTCAATGAATTGGCGGCCAAGGATGTCGCGGCGCCATGGTCGAACCTGACGTTCTGGGTGCTGGCGGTCGGTTTCACCCTCGTGACCGGTATCCTGGCCGGCAGCTATCCCGCGTTTTATCTTTCAGGATTTGACGCAGTCAAGGTGCTGAAGGGAACAATAAGGGTTGGACGTAGCGCGCGGCTGCCGCGACAGGTGCTGGTCGTGATACAGTTCACCGTTTCCCTCACCCTGATCATCGGTACGCTCATCGTTTACCGCCAAATTGCAGTGGCTATGGACCGGCCGGTGGGTTATCACCGGGGGGGGCTGTTGACGGTAGATATTAATTCCGACGACCTGTCCGGCCACTATGATCAACTGCGAAATGAGATCCTGAAGACAGGCGCCGCGGAAAATATGGCTGAATCTTCTTTTTCAACCACGGGGTTTTTTCAAAACAATGGTCTCACCTGGGATGGGCAGCAGCCAGGACAGAAATTTGTCTTCTACCGCGATGTCAATGTCACCCCTGATTTCGGCAAGACCGTTGGCTGGACCATCGTCCGGGGGCGAGACTTTTCACGTGACTACCGAACCGACAGCAGCGCCATGCTGATCAATGAGGAAACTCTCGAGGTTACGGGTTTCAAACAACCCCTCGGCCAGGTCGTCCAATATTTCGGCAAACCCTATACAATTATTGGGGTCGTTAAGAACATGCTGACCAATTCGCCCTTTGATACTGTACAGCCGGCCATCTTCCTGGGTGACGGCGGGTATGGGGTGATCACGATCCGGCTCAAGGCCGGTGTTCCGGTTCATACGGCCCTCGCGGCCCTCGAGCCCGTATTTAAAAGCCACAATCCTGGCAGCCCCTTCCTATATAAGTTTGTCGATGAAGACTATGCGAAGAAATTTGATGCGGAGACGCGGATCGGTTCACTGGCCGCCGTTTTCGCGGGGCTGGCCATCTTCATCTCTTGTCTGGGGCTTTTTGGTCTTGCCTCCTTTATGGCGGAACAGCGGACGAAGGAGATCGGCGTGCGTAAGGTTCTGGGGGCCGGTATTTTCAGCCTTTGGGGATTGCTGTCCAGGGATTTTGTAAAACTGGCCTTCCTCTCTATGTTCATTGGCATGCCGCTGGCTTATTGGTTTATGCACCAATGGTTGCAGAATTATACAGTCCATACCAACCTTTCCTGGTGGATTTTCGCTTCGGCCGGCGTAGGCATTCTGGTCATCACGCTGCTGACTGTCAGCTTCCAATCGATACGAGCGGCGACGATGAATCCGGTAAAGAGCCTTAGAACGGAATAATGCCCATGCAGCCGGTCAAAGGAACTTACCCGTATAGCTTTCCTTGATCTTCTTCAGCCCGGCGGGCGGTCCTGCATAGACCAGGTTGCCGCCGCCGTCGCCGGCTTCGGGGCCAAGGTCGATGACCCAGTCGGCGGACTTGATGACGTCGGTATTGTGCTCGATCACCAGGATGGAATGGCCCTGTTCGATCAGGGCATTAAAGGATGCCAGCAGTTTACGGATGTCGTGGAAGTGAAGTCCTGTAGTCGGCTCGTCGAAAATGAACAGGATATGTCCCTGTGCACGGCCTTTGCCGAGGAAGGAGGCCAACTTGACGCG
>Ga0206851_1164_pt1 | contig 17168 bp, 12 predicted proteins | sample Alteio_BWOrgCont_13_FD_152904 | JGI IMG/M metagenome (GOLD analysis project Ga0206851, IMG submission 152904) | Enriched cells from forest soil in Barre Woods Harvard Forest LTER site, Petersham, Massachusetts, United States -... | ecosystem: Environmental > Terrestrial > Soil > Temperate forest >... | reverse complement strand
AAAACGATCTGCTCCGTTTTTACCGCCGCGACAATTTTTGCGTGGCAACCTTCGAGCTGGCTATCTATGACCGCTGGGGCGAAAAGGTGTTTGAAACAACCGATATTTCTGCTTCCTGGGATGGGGCATACAAAGGACAACCCTTGAATTCAGATTCGTTTGTGTATTATTGTAAAGTGGTTACTCAAACCGGTGTCCATCAGGAAATTAAGGGCAGTGTGGCATTGCTGCGGTGACCTGGAGTAAAAACTCCAATCGTATACCAGGGCATTTACACTTTGGTCTTTGAATGCGATGCATTGATCAGTACATGGCTCGTAGTTATATGTGAATTCCGAATTCGCCGAAGTAATGACAGTAACATTGGCATGTGCGGTATCGGCAGCACATTGGTTTGACACAGCCACGGTATAACTCGTGGTAGTTGTGGGTGTAACGGTGATGGTGTTTGTTGTATCGCCATTGCTCCAGGAATACTGGGTACCGCCAGAGGCCGCAAGTGTAATGCTGGTTCCTGTACAAATCGTAGCATTTGCGGATACAACAGCTTTTACCGGATAGGAGAACGACCAGCAATCATTTATCACATCTATCCCAAAGGCAGACTCATTGAGCACACCGGTACCTACGAAGGCCTTGCCCCCGACAACAAAAGAAGGCTCATCCCAGCGTGGTGATCCGGGAAAAACTGCCGCCAGGGTCCAGGTGTCGGATGCAGGGGCATACCTCCATAAATCGCTCTGTGGGTTGCTGTTGGCATCGGTGCCTAAACCAAAAAAGCCTGCATCGCACAAGGCAAAACCAACCGTTCCTCGGCGGGGTACACCGGGGAAATTCGATTTCGGGGTCCATACATTTGCTACCGGGTCAAATTCCCAAAAATCATTGTAATGCTGTGGGGCAAAGGAGTTATTACAATCGCGTCCGGTTCCTAAGTATGCTTTGTTTCCATAAACAAAGACGCCCCGGTCTATATCCGTTCTTCCCCCGGGAGGAAAATTCTGTTTGGGGGTCCAGGTATTCAATGTTGGATCATATTCCCACATGTCAGCCAGACATGAACTCGAGGACTGACCGCTGACCCCTGTTTGACCCGTACCAATATATCCTTTTCCTCCTACCGAAAACCCGACCGCAGCTTCTCTCACGCCCGAATTCAGACTTGCTTCCTGTATCCAGGTATTTGCTACAGGGTCATATCTCCACAGATCGTTTTGCAGGATTCCATTGGTATTTTCACCGGTACCCAGATATCCATAATTTCCGATTACAAATCCAGTGGCGTAGGCTCTGGGGCCTCCGGAAAAATCTGCTTTCTGTGTCCAGATTTCGGTGGTGGGGTCATACTCCCAGAGGTCCTGAAAATAATTGGCATTGAAGAAAGCAATACCTTCGCCTGTGCCCAGGTAGCCCTTTCCTCCAATTGAAAATGCAACAGCCGCTGTCCTCCCCCCGGTAATAGGGATGGCTGATTGTTGTGTCCAGGTACCTTGTGCCTGGGATGAACAAGAAAGGATGAGAAAGACGAACACGACAAAACCCAGGAGGCGACACTGAACAGTGGTTTCGATCAGGTGTTTGTTCATTGCACAATATTACGACGAAATGGGATAATAACAGACGCTCCGCGCCGGCTGACCTTCCATCGACTCTGGAAATCTTAGCGCCCGCCCAACAACAAATTTTCTGTAATAGTGATCAGAAGACTGAAACTGACACCTATTCTACAATCCCAACATTACTTCCCCCGGATCCTTTCCTCCAAACACCATCCGCACCGGGTTTTCGCACATCTCCTTCACTTTTACCAGAAAGCCGACCGATTCTCGACCATCGATGACACGGTGGTCGTAGGAAAGCGCGATGTACATCATCGGACGGATCACTACCTGTCCGTTTACAGCCATTGGTCTGTCAACCACATTATGCATGCCCAGGATGGCGCTTTGGGGCGGGTTGATAATCGGGGTTGACATCAACGAACCAAACACTCCACCATTGGTGATTGTGAATGTTCCGCCTTCCATGTCTTTGAGCTCTATCTTATTATCCCGGGCTTTCAGTGCCAGGTTTTTTATTCCGGCTTCAATTTCAGCAAGGCTCATGCTTTCGGCATTGCGGAGCACGGGTACAACAAGACCCTTGGGCGCGCTGACGGCAATTCCGATATCACAGTATTTTGGATAAACTATCTCATCGCCATCAATCATTGCATTGACCGCCGGAAAATGAAACAAAGCTTCGGTCACGGCCTTCGTAAAGAAACTCATGAAACCCAAATTGGTTCCGTACTGTTCTTTGAACCGGTCTTTGTATTTGGCACGGATAGCATAGATCTGGCTCATATCAACCTCGTTAAAGGTGGTGAGCATGGCTGTTTCATTCTTTACCGAGACCAGACGCTGACCAAGCTTTTTGCGCAACGGGGTCATCTTTTTACGTTCTGCGTCCCTCGCACCTCCCCAGGTCTGAATGGAGGATGTATCAAATCCTTTACTCAGTGTTTCCAGCACATCCCCCTTGGTAATACGTCCATCTTTTCCAGTAGGATTTATTTTGGCGAGGGGCACTTTATTTTCATCCATCAGTTTTTTCGCTGCAGGCGAAGGAACACCCGTTGCATAACCGTTTCCTCCTTCTCCAACAGCCGGCTTCACTTGAACAGGAACGGCTTCTTTCTTGGCGCTTTGCATATTTGCTGCAACGGGATCTTTCTTCGCTTCCCCCTTGACAGAAGTATCAACCGAGCAAACAACCTGGCCTACTTTTACGGTTTCGCCTTCTGGGGCAAGGATTCTGATAGCGCCGCTATCGGCTGCATTGATCGTGAGTGTGGCCTTGTCGCTTTCGATTTCGGCAACCTCCTGGTCTTTCTCTACATAGTCTCCTTCTTTGACGAGCCATTTAGAAATGGTTACCTCGGTGATGGATTCTCCCGGGCTGGGTACTTTTAATTCAAGAACTGCCATAGTCTATTTATTAATCAGATTGAAGATGGTTTATTTCACGAAGACTTTTTCAAAGAGCTTGTCGATGATAGCCTGCTGTTGCTGTATGTGCGATTTATTAAAACCGGTAGCCGGGCTGGCGCCCTCATGACGGCCAATGTACTTCAGCTTTACTCCTGAAGTTGCGGGCATCTTCATAAATGTTCGAAGCATGAACGACCAGGCGCCCATATTCTCAGGTTCTTCCTGTATCCAATAGTGCTCCTGTACATTCTTGTATTTTTCAAGAATGGCTTCGAGCTGCTTTTCTGGAAAAGGGTACAATTGTTCGATACGGATCAGCGCCACATCGGCAGCTCCATTCTTTTCACGGGCTTCTGCCAGATCGTAATAGATCTTACCCGAGCAGAATGCAAGACGGGTCGCTGTTTTTGCGTTTACGATCATGTCATCAATTACTTCCTGAAAACCACCCGTGGTGAAATCTTTCAAAGAAGAAACACAGCTTGGATACCGGAGCAATTTTTTAGGGGTAAAACAGACCAGGGGTTTTCGGAACGTGCGTTTGAGCTGACGGCGTAAAGCATGAAACTGATTGGCTGGTGTAGTTGTATTAACTATCTGCATATTATTCTCGGCGCATTGCTGCAGGAAACGTTCGATGCGGCCGCTGCTGTGTTCTGGGCCCTGCCCTTCGTACCCATGCGGGAGCAACATCACCAGACCCTGCATACGGCGCCATTTGTATTCGGAGCAGGTGATAAACTGATCGATCATGATCTGTGCCCCGTTGAAGAAATCGCCGAACTGGGCTTCCCAAATGGTAAGTGTTTCGGGAGTGGTCAGCGCATAGCCATATTCAAACCCAAGAACACCGTATTCAGAAAGTAATGAATTGAAGATATTGAACCGGCCCTTTGCATCGAATGAATTAAGCGGCACATATTCTTCTTCCGAGTCTTCGAATGTAACGACCGCATGCCGGTGAGAAAACGTGCCTCGCTCCACATCCTGACCGCTGAAACGCACATTGTGTCCTTCTTTCATCAGGGTGGCATACGCCATGAGCTCGCCCATGGCCCAGTCGTAACTGTCTTTTTCGATCATGCCCACCCGTTCCTTGAAGATGTTTTGGATCTTGTTAAAGAACTTTTTGTCAGGGGGGAGTGTTGTGGTTTTTCGGGCAATCTCCAAAAAGGTCGCAGTCTCAACCGATGTATCGGGGCTTTTGGCAAAATCATCGGCTCCGGCCATTTTGATACCCTTCCAGGGCCCTTCCAAAAATGAAGTAACCTTTGCTTTCTCCACCTCTTTCGCCTCATCGAGCTTACTCTGCAGCAGGGCTTTAAAATCAGTTTCCAGCTGCTTTGCCTCCGATGCAGAGACAACGGCTTCGTCTATAAGCTGTTTCACATATATTTCACGCGGGTTCGGGTGGGTAGCGATGGCCTTGTATAACAAGGGTTGCGTAAACCGGGGCTCATCGCCTTCATTGTGTCCGTATTTACGATAACAAAGCACATCAATAAACACATCGCGATGGAATTTCTGGCGAAATTCCATGGCCAAACCGGCCACAAATACGCAGGCCTCGACATCATCTCCATTCACATGAAAAACAGGCGCTAGCACAACCTTGGCCACATCGGTGCAATAGGTACTCGATCTGCCGTCGAGATAGTTGGTGGTAAAGCCCACCTGATTATTGATCACCAGATGTATGGTTCCCCCGGTTTTATATCCATCGAGTTGAGACATTTGTATGACTTCATAACAGATGCCCTGACCGGCAAGCGCCGCATCGCCATGAATCAGTATCGGACAAGCTTTATTGTTATCTCCCCGATGGCCGTTGTCAATCTTTGCCCTTACAATTCCTTCCACCACCGGGTTTACGGCTTCGAGGTGAGAGGGGTTTGCCGTTAGACTGATGTGTACTTTTTTTCCGGTACTGCTGACCAGGTCTGAAGAATAACCCATGTGGTATTTCACATCCCCGTCGAACAATGAATCTTCCGACAAACGGCCTTCAAATTCTGTAAAAAGGTCTTTGTACGTCTTGTTCATAATATTGGCCAGAATATTCAGCCTGCCCCGGTGGGCCATTCCGATCACAAAATCCTCGATACCGAGTTCGGCCCCTTTTTCACAAAACGTATGCAAGGTGGGTATGACGGTTTCACCTCCTTCGAGGGAAAAGCGTTTCTGCCCGACAAATTTGGTATGCAGGAAATTTTCGAAGAACACAGCCTGGCTGAGTTTGTTGAGGATGACCTTTTTCTCATCCTTCGAAAAATGCGGGGTATTGCGGCTGCTCTCCATCTTATCCTGAAGCCACTGCAATACATCCGGAGTACGGATGTACATAAATTCAGCCCCGATCGACTGGCAATAGGTTTGCTGAAGATGGGCAATGATATCCGAAAGACGGGCCGGGCCAATCCCAATTTGGGTTCCTGCATGGAAAACAGTATCCAGATCGGCCGCCTCCAGTTCAAAATTTTCAATGGCAAGCGTGGGTTTGTAGTGTCTCCTTTCGCGTACCGGGTTGGTCTGGGTAAACAGGTGGCCTCGTGAACGGTATCCGTTGATGAGGTTAATAACGCCGAATTCTTTCTTTACGTTTTTGGGAATCTCTCCGTCGGGCCCAGTGTAGTCTTTTCGTCCGAACTCAAAGCCTTCGAAAAATTTTTTCCAGTTTTCTTCCACTTCTGCCGGATCCCGGAGGTATTGTTCGTAAATCGCTTCAATGGCCGCTGCATCGCCATTACCCAGGTATGAAAATTTGTCCATCTTGATTCTTTTCGAAAGACAAAATTAACAATTTCGGGGGAAAACAGGGTGTTTACTGACCTTTCGACAGAGGCGGATTATTCGAATTTTAACATGAATGTTCTCAGACAGTATATCTTTCAACCGGATCGTCTCTTGATTCAGCCGTGATCTGTTGCCGGCATTTTCCCGGGTTTTGCTGTCTTTCCCGGGGATTGTCTGTCTAAGAGAATGTGTAAGATGCTGATTTTGTGCGTTTAGCCAGGATTTTGCATCAGCCGTGCAACAGGCTAATGCAACGTGCGTTAAACCTTGTGTGTTTCCCGACAGACATCGGGAAACGGTTATCCCGCTATGTGCATGAGCGCTCTGCCTTTTGAGCGGGAAGGCCGATTCCTGATGAATAATTCCATCTAACTTCTTCTAAACCATTGGCAATTTGAGTGTTGGATACTGATGTGGGTGCGTCATTTTACCGTCTCTTAGAATAGGCCTTGCTTGTTGCTCAAGCTAAACTTAGCAATTTGATTCTCCTTTTCCGGCGTCTTGAAATCAGGGCTTTGTGTCTTCCCGGCAGCATGTTTGTTCCCATTTCCCTTTATACACTCCCATTCTTCGTAAATACACGCTTCTTCTTCGTAAATACACCCTTCTCCTTCGTAAATACACTCTTCTCCTTCGTAAATAAGTTCTTCTCCTTCGTAAATACACCCTTCTCCTTCGTAAATACACTCTTCTCCTTCGTAAATACACTCTTCTCCTTCGTAAATACACCCTTCTCCTTCGTAAATACACCCTTCTCCTTCGTAAATACGCTCTTCTCCTTCGTAAATACACCCTTCTCCTTCGTAAATACGCTCTTCTCCTTCGTAAATACACCCTTCTGCTTCGTAAATAGGCTCTTCTGCTTTGTAAATACGCTCTTCTCCTTCGTAAATACGTTCTTCTTCTTCGTATTCCGACTCTCTTTTTTGAGTCTGCCTGGAGTCTGATCGGCTTCTGCTGGAACGAAAGAAGACAAAAGCCTGGGACCTTCTCCCCCCGGGCGGTTCAGGGAAGTGGATTGTCTTTGCCCGGAAATCATCCGCTTGCTGCTATCCTTTCAGAGAATTCCTGAACACGACTTTCTGAAGTTCCCTTTTCAGGATCAGATCGGTGACGATTGCAGAAAATGGTTCCGAGGTATTAGCCTGAACGGCTTTTTTCACCTGTTCTTCGCTGAGGTCGATGCGATAGAGGATGGACAAGAATTTTTGCTGATTGGTTTGAAGCAGCTTGTCAAGACCAGGCTGTACCTGATCAAACAACTCCTCATAGGCATCGTACGGATTACCCGAAAAACGCACCTCGAGCCCGAACATCTCAAAATCTTTGATCACCTGTTCGGCCACCTGTTTGATAATTTCCAGGCGGTTGATGTATCTGGCTATGTTCAGCGGATCTTCCACGAGTGCATGTCAGAATTTGGATTTGTCGAGCACAAGCCTGTTTACAGGTATTCCGCCAAGAAGATGTGATTCAATAATTTCGTCTACGTCTGCAACCGAGACCCCGACATAAAAAACACCTTCGGGATAAACCACAACCGTTTGACCAAAGTCGCACACATCCAGACAGCCTGCACGCTGGGCCCTGACCTTGATCGGCAAGTCACGTTGTTTCAGCTTTTTCTTAAATGCATCCACTATTTCCATTCCATGCGCTTCGCCGCAGCTCTTACGGGTTGCATCCGGTGCGCGCTGATTGGTACAGATAAAGATATGTTTGTCGAATTTCATGTTTTTAATCAGATTTCGGGCAGGTTCGATCTTTCTGATCCGGGCCTTATACCTCGCGCAGTATCAGACTGGCAGTAAGTGTCTGCAATATTTCTTTTTTTTCGGGGGCCACTTCTATTTCATCGAGGAGGGCAAGGGCTTTGTGGTAGTACGTTTCGAGTTTGGTCTGGGCCAGCGCACGGATCTGGAAGTAATCATAGATCCCGGTTATAGCCTGAACCTTCGCTTCGGGGTCGAATTCGGGCGCATGCACCCATTGCATGAGTTCTTCCTGTTTGTATGGCATGCGTTGCGAAAGCTCCATAGCTTTCAGAAGCAGGAATGTTTTTTTATTCGAGATGATGTCGCCGCCCTTCTGTTTACCAAAGAGATGGGATTCGCTATACACATCGAGTATATCATCCTGAAGCTGGAACGCCAGGCCCATGTTTTTTCCGAACTGATAAATTCGTTCGGCATCCTGCTCAGATGCATCACCGACGACGGCGCCGATCTTCAGGCAGGCAGCCAGCAAGACTGCCGTCTTGAGTTCGATCATACCCAGGTACTGTGCGATGCTCACCTGATTGCTTGATTCGAAATTCATGTCCAGTTGCTGTCCTTCGCATACCTGTAGGGCTGTTTGATTGAAGAGTTCAAGGATGGAAGGGATTTTGCCCTGGGGTACTTTGGCAATTTGCTGGTAAGCCAGGATGAGCATGGCATCACCGCTTAGGATTGCACTGTTCTGGTTCCAACGTTCATGCACTGTAGCCTGGTTCCTGCGGAGCGGGGCCTTGTCCATGATGTCGTCATGCACGAGCGAAAAATTATGAAAGAGTTCGATACCGATGGCCGCGTCAAGGGCCTGTTCGGGTTTTCCTCCAAAGAGGTCGCATGCGATGAGCGTAAGGATAGGCCGCATCCGTTTTCCGCCCAGCGTAAGGACGTAGCGTATGGGGTCGAAAAGTTCGGATGATTTTTTCGAAAGCGGCAGCTTACTCAACCCCTCCTCTATCATTTCCCGAAATTCACGCAGTTTAGTCATGAGCTGATCAGATGATAAACCGGGTATCCTGCAGGATTTTTTCAAGGCCATGTTCAAGCGTGATCATTTCACGGTGCAGGAGGTGTTTCATTTTGGTGGTATCGGGTCGCCTGCGCGTCATATCCCCTTCTTTGAGCGGAGGCAGGAACACAATTTTAGATTTCGATTTTGTAAGCCGGATGATCATCTTAGCCAGGTCGAGGATCGAGGTTTCAATATCACCACCAATATTTACAACATCATTCACAAAGAGATTTTCATAAAATGCGTTCGTGGTGGAAATGATATTGTCATCAATATAACAGAAGGTCCTGGTTTGGCTTCCATCACCGTAGATCGGGATATCTTTATTGTTTAATGCAGCTTCCAGAAAGCGGGACACGACAAAATCCTTGCTTTGTTTAGGTCCAAAGGTGTTAAAAAAGCGAAAAATGGTAAAATCCAGATTAAACTCTTTCTGATACGATTTGAGATAAGCCTCTCCGACGTTTTTTACGATTGCGTAGGGAAGCCTGGAATTCAGCGGTGTGGTGTCTTCGTTTTGTGGATATTCAACCGGTTCGCCATACACTTCGGAAGAGGAGGAGAAGTAAACACGTTTCACGCCTGTGTTTTTGGAAAGGCTGAGTACATATTTTATCCCGGAAATATCGCTCAGTACTTTCACCGGGTTTTCGAGTGTTCGTTTCACACCCACCAGAGCGGCATAGTGAAACACATAATCAAACGAATAGGCATAAAAGATGCTGGAGATGTCGCGAAAATCATTCACATCGCATTTGATAAACGAAATGTTTTTGAACCGCGATTCCGGTATTTTATCGAGCGATCCGGTTTGAAGGTTATCGACGAGGACGACAAAATTGTCGGGATTCTGGGCAAGCTTCTCGGCCAGACAACTGGGGATAAAACCGGCCCCGCCGGTGATTAAAATACGGGTGTAGCTGTGCAGGTTCATCGTTCGTTATTTAGTAAGTTTCATTAGATAATTGCCATAGCCGCTTTTGAGCAGAGGCTCGGCTATCACTTTGAGCTGATCGCCAGTGATATAACCCATCCTGAACGCCACTTCTTCAATACATCCAATGCCCAACCCCTGACGTTCTTCGATGACTTGCACAAACTGGCTTGCCTGGGTAAGCGAGTCGAACGTTCCGGTATCGAGCCAGGCAGTGCCACGGTCTAATATTCCAACTTTGAGTTTACCTGCCTCGAGATAATGTTTATTGACATCAGTAATCTCATATTCCCCGCGCGGGCTGGGTTTGAGGTTGCGGGCTACTTCCACCACACTGTTATCGTAAAAATAAAGCCCCGGAACGGCATAATTTGATTTTGGTTTCAGCGGCTTTTCTTCGATCGAGATGGCCTTTCCATGCGCATCAAATTCAACAACCCCATATCTTTCGGGGTCTGAAACATGATAGGCAAACACCACCCCACCCTCGGGTTCCTGATGCTGCTGGAGGAGCCTACCCAGACCGCCTCCGTAAAAAATATTATCACCCAGGATCAAGGCCACTTTATCCTTTCCGATGAATTTTTCGCCTATTACAAAGGCCTGAGCCAGACCGTTTGGCACTTCTTGCACGGCATAGGTGAACGAACATCCCAGCTTTTTCCCGTCGCCCAGCAAGCGTTCAAAACTGGGCAGGTCATGCGGCGTAGAGATTAACAGGATCTCATTGATCCCTGCCATCATCAAAACAGACAAAGGATAATAGATCATGGGTTTATTATAAACCGGCATCAGTTGTTTGCTTACAGCAAGTGTAAGCGGATGAAGCCTGGTGCCTGATCCGCCGGCGAGGATAATACCTTTCATGGTTATTTTGTTTTTGTTGTTACTGCTACGACTATATGAATTAAGGGGGCCTTGGGCCCGGCTCATTCTATCTTTTCAGTTCTTTCGTTTCTCCCCACCCTCCGGAAGTATTCCACCTTCGGCATTCAGCAACCGAATGATTTTAAGGTCTTCGGGGTTAATATCTTCTTCCTCATCATACAGCTGAATCAGGGGTTCTTCGACAAAAGCCTTTGTCGTGAGCCGCTTTTCGAGCGAAAGAAGGAAGCACGGCAAGAGAACCAGATTAGAACAGTAGGCAACCAATAAGGTTATTGAAACAAGGATTCCAAGAGCAGCTGTACCTCCAAAACTGGAAGCCATAAATATTCCAAACCCACAAAACAGAATGATCGCGGTATAGATCATGCTCACCCCGGTTTCGCGAATGGTATGCGAAACCGTGCGCGAAATACTGAAACGGTGGTTCTTGAGCTCCTGTCTGTATTTGGTCAGGAAATAGAGCGTGCCGTCGGAAGATATCCCAAAGGCGATACTGAATACCAGAATAGTAGAGGGTTTGAGGTGGATGTTGAAATAGCCCATGAGGGCAGCGGTGATAAACAGGGGCACCAGGCTGGGAACAACCGAAATGACCACCATGCGGAATGATAGAAATAGCGAGAGCATGACCAGCGTGATGAGAATGATGGCAATCCCTACACTCTCGATCAGGTTGCCAACCAAAAAATCATTCCCTTTGAGGAACATCAGGCAAGTACCGGTCAGCGTGTATGAACACTGTTTTTCTTTAGCGAACCATTGATTGGCAGCTACATCATAATTGAGCGCGGTATCGATCCGGGGCCTTAACCGGGCGACAAGTTTTTTCAACTCAATGGATCCGATATCAGCCATCTGGATGCTGAGCCTGGTAAACCGTTTGGTGGAATCAATAAATGCCTTGAACCGGTCCTGTTTCCCTTTGGCCTCGGATGAATATTTTTTAATGTCCGACAGTCCTTCTGCTCCAGGCAAACGGTAATATTTCGGACGGCCCTGGTTCAAGGCCTGATTCGAGAATTTTACGGCTTCCACAACCGAAAGGGGTTTTGAGAAAAGGGAATATTCCCTGAACATTTTCTGTAGCCGGTCTATCCGGTAGAGCATATCGGCGTTGTCGGCAAAAACGCCGTTTTCCTGTTTTGTGTCGATCGAGATTTCCAGTGGCAGTACACCGTTGTAATTTTTCTCGAAATAATGTAGATCAGTATAGACCGGGTCCTTTGAAGGCAGATCATCCACAACATACCCAAGAGTCTTGATTTTTACAATCCCGATTACAGAAACAACGAGGATGACGATTACAGACAAATAGATTTTACGCCTGTGATGGTGTACGGCATAATCAACCTTGCGCAGCAAGTAGGTAAGTTTCCTGGCTTGCAGGTGTTTGGTTTTTTTCTCGCTCGGTTTGGGCAGATAACTGTATACAATTGGAATAAGTATCATGGAGATACAATAGGTAGACATCACGTTGAGTGAAGAGACCAGCCCAAATTCAACCATGATCCGGCTATGGGTGAGACAAAAAACAGCAAAGCCGATGGAGGTGGTGATATTGGCGAAGAAAAGCGAAACTCCAACCTTCTCGATCATGCGGATCAATGCCAGCCCTTTGTTGCCATGGCGCTGGAACTCCGTATGGTATTTGTTGAGCAACAGGATGCAATTGGGTACCCCGATTACGATAATCAGCGGAGGGATCAGCCCGGTGAGCGCGGTAATTTTATATCCAAACAAAACCAGTCCACCCAGGCCCCAGACAACACCAATGCCTACTACAAGCAATGAGAAAAGCACAGGCTGGAGGGATTTGAAAAACACAAAGAGGATGATTGCCGTGACGAGGACAGCCAGCGCCATAAATAAAAACATTTCATGCGAGATCTTACGGGCAATGACCGAGCGGATGTAGGGCAGACCCGAAAGATGAACGGCTATGTTCTGCTTTTTTGAAAAAGCCTCCGTCAGTAACTTGATATCGTCAACAATCTTAAACCGTTCCTTGGTATTTACGGCCTTCTTATCGAACGTTACAGCGATAACCGTTGAACCTGTATTTTTGGTGAATGCAAAACCTTCGAAAAAAGGCAGTCTTGTCACCACATGCCTGATACTGTCAACTTCCGCCTGGTTCTGGGGCCTGGCGTTCACAACCGGACGGAGATCAAATTTGCGGAGACTGTCATTGACGCTCAGATTGTAAATCCGTGCAATGGAAACAACCTCCTCAACGCCTTTTACTCTGCGCAGGTTATTGGTTAGATCGTACCAATCGCAAAATTTTTCGAATTTCCAGATGCTGGTATCCGAAATACCGATAACCATTACCGTACCATCCTGGCCAAACTGCTTCTTAAAACGCTCAAACTGAACAAAGGTACTGTCATCGCTGGGTAAGAGCTTTGGAAATTCATAGGAGATCTCCGCCGTACGGCTCTGATAGCCGAGAAAAAGCGTGATTACCCCAAGGATGACAAGAAGCTTAATCCTGTTACGTAAGATCAAATGGGCAATCAATTTCCACATAGCATGCTACGGAGCGGGACCTGCCGGTTGGTGATTTTCGGAATCTCTCCTGAATGTTCGAAATTACCATAAAAAAGCGTACTGACAAGAGGAAAAAGACAGCAGACAGGGAGACCATACGCTCCTGAAATTGATATACTTACAGCAATCAAAGTGCCTTATTGAGGTATTTGTGTCGGAGCAGGAAGGGTATTTTCTCAGAAATTAAATGAAAACGAAAATTTAACAGCCACATTTTGGGTTTGATCTGTAAAAGCATACGGGCCATATCGGTAGTAAACTCCGGCCCCTAAACCAAAATACCCTCGGCGGATAATATTATTCAGCAGCAAACCGGTCTCATAATACCCTTTTTCCATGGTCTTATACTGTACATCAAAATGATTTGCTTCGTTGCTTAAGGAACCAAACCCGACTTTATTGACCAGGAGTACCTCTGGCTGAAAATGCTCCTTTCTGAAAAACAACCGGCCAAAATCATGGGTATAAAAAAGAGCAACGTAACGATCGGATAAAAACTCGTTGACACCCATTGTTTCGAAGGTATTTGGAACGGTAACCGAGTAATTCACAAACGAGCCTCTTCCGGCAAATAGTTTGGTGTAAGGCAAATTTCCCTGTACATAACCGCCCATCAGCTCAAAAGAAAGCTTGCCTGCCTTGGGAGTGATAAAACGTTTAAAAATTTTCAATTCATATTTCGTATAATCATAGGCTCCGCCGAAAGCCGGGATATTATTAAAGCCCTTGGCCAGATTAGCGAACACTACGGGGTAATCAGACCCCTCGGAAATACGTGTATCCAGAAACTCGGTGAATTTTTCGCGGTATACATATTTCAATTGCAGGCCGCCTTCGGTAAAAAAAAATTGGTTCCAGGTTACCGATCCAGCTCCGTTGTCAAAAGCATACCCGTACCGGTAGGGAGTGGTAGCCGTACGTGTTTCGTTCGAAAAATAAAGATTGCCGAGCAAGTAGCTAAACAGCCTGAAACGTACCGCTATCTTTTGCATTTCCTGTTTGTCGTATACCGCAAGCAATTCTGTTCTGAAAGATTCGGCGCTCAGACCATTGTACTCGCGCAAAAAGCTGATCCCGCCAGACTCAACCAGGTCGTTCCTGTAAGAATACGTAATGGCGTACTCATGGTTTCTGGGATTTGGAAAAATATTCACATCTCCTCCATATTTAAAATGAGTATCGCCAAAACCGTAGGCTCCATATCCTCCTAGGGAGAAATAACGACTCACCCGGTTACTTGTATGTATTCCCAAACCCAGACGGACTACCTCATAGGCATTGAAATTGAGGATGCGGTTGAGGTCAAAAGCAATATATTTCCAGGGCAGCTGGCCATCCACCAGCGCTGAGAGCGCCCTCATTTTCAGATCCAGGTGCGAAGCTTGTCCGGCGCTATCAAGTACCTGATAGGTTCGCTTGTCTCGCGCATTCAACGAATCGATTCGGTATTTTTTCCAGAACACCTCATCCTTATCAGGGGCATCCGGGGCCACTTCGAGTTCCAGGCTTCCGAACTCCCGGCGTTTCAATGGAGGATTGATGACCACATCGCTGATATAGCTCCTGTTCACGATTTTTAGTTTGCCGCTGTTGTTGGCCTGCGCCTTCTTTCCGGCCCCAAAAGAAATAACGATACTGGTATCCTTGACAGAAAAGTCGTTGTAATACAAATCCGTATTGAGCTGTACCGGGAACCACTGTTTACCTCCCAGGAATTCAAATTTTTGCTGGATACGGATGGTAAACAAACCCTCAGAAACGACAGGTTCGGCAATGACATTCTGGATCGCAAACCGGTTTGTGTTGATATAGAGTACACCTTTAACAGCATCGAATTTCTTGCCCAACCGGGGTCGGTATGACAATACGAACACCGTGTCCACACCGGTATAAAGCGTGTCCTCCAGGGTGAAGTAATACATCTTTTCGCTGCCCTCCACCAAGGGGCTTACATAGACCCTGTCAAGCAGTTTGATGGTATTGTCATAAAACGAAAAGCCTTGCAGTTCATAACCGAGCGCTGCCAGGAGCGGTGTTTTCATCCCCGAAGTACGCGAGGCAATAACTTCCTCGTGGTTCATTCCCGGAGGCAGGTGTTTCTTTTTAGTCACTGTTTCGGAGAGGAAGAGATGCTGTTTTTCGAATAGTTTCTGGGCCCGGGTTTCCTTGTGCTTGGTTGTATCCAGTGAATTTATTGTATCCAGATCGCTTTTGAAATCGGCAGTGACGTATAATTTATTGTAGGATGTATAGATAAATGCTGCATTCTTTTCGGCATTGTTTGTTTTTCTGTTTGCAGAAGCATTTCGAATAATCCGGTCGGCGGGGTTGATGCCAGGCAATATTTTTACTTCCGAAAGAAGCAGGGCTTTTTTTTTCAGTTTCACGATCAGTTCGCTGCTTCCTCCGGGATCGAGCGAGCGTGTTTCATAACCCACATAGGAAAACTGAAGTTGATGAATTTGAAATGGCGCTTTTACCAGGAACCTGCCATCGATGTCGGATGTCGCACCCTGAACCGTTGAAACGACAATAATATTTACAAACGCCAATGGCTGGTGCGTATCGGCATCGATGATCCTTCCGCTGATGCTGTTCTGTGCATCCAGGATTTGGCAGAAGAGAAAAAAAAGGGTCAACAGGAAGAGGATGCGATTCATCGGTGTAAAAGTAGGACATTTTATACCGTGAGGGCATGAGAAGAAGGACAATCACCCCGGTATAACCTGTTCTCACGCTGAAGAAGCTGGACAGGTAAGCCACATTCTCAGGTAGTCAGGATAGCTATCGAGACCTTCAATTGGCGAAGAACGGGTATACTGCGACCGTTCGTTGAAGATTATGTCCTTATCTTTGTTTCTACCCAGGCATAGTCAATGGGTAAGTTACATGCAACCCAGCAAATACGCTTTTATCCGAAAACTCAATGCCCGACGCATCCTGAATGCGGCGAAGGTTCTCGCATCCTATTACTTTTCAAAAGCAACCCGGAAACCCTGGCATTGGGGTATGCCTATCAGTGTATCGATAGAGCCTACCACCTCATGCAACCTGCGTTGCCCCGAATGTCCGAGCGGTCTTCGTTCATTCACACGCGATACAGGCATGCAGGATGAGCGTTTGTTTCAAAAAACCCTCGACGAACTTGCATCTACACTCCTTTATCTTACCTTTTACTTCCAGGGCGAGCCTTACCTGAACCCTCGCTTTCTGGATATGGTACGCTATGCAAAACGGAAAGAGGTCTTCACCTCCACCTCTACGAATGCGCATTATCTTACTGATGAAAAGGCAAGAGAAACCATTGAATCGGGCCTGGATCGACTCATCGTGTCTATAGATGGTACGACCCAGGAAACTTATGAGAGTTACCGCATCGGAGGCAATCTGGAAAAGGTCATTGAAGGAACAAAAAACATCCTTGCCTGGAAAAAGAAGCTGAATTCAAATACCCCTCATGTCATTTTTCAATTCCTGGTGGTCAAGGCGAATGAACATCAGATTGACGATGTAAAAAAACTGGCTGAAGAACTCGGGGTGAATGAGGTCAGGCTAAAGACTGCGCAGATCTATGATTACAAACAAGGCAGTGAGCTGATCCCGTCAAAGACCAAATACTCCCGTTATTATCAGCAAGCAGACGGATCCTGGAAACTGAAAAATAAACTCGAAAATCAATGCTGGAAAATGTGGCAGGCTCCTGTTATCACCTGGGATGGGCTGGTTGTGCCCTGTTGTTTTGATAAAGATGCCAAACACAGGATGGGGGATCTGAAACAAACGACATTTCGTGAACTGTGGAAAGGGCCGGTTTATCGTAATTTCCGTGCATCCGTACTCCGTTCCAGAAAGGAAATAGACATCTGTACCAATTGTTCAGAAGGAACGAAGGTTTGGGCGTAAATTATTAATGCGAACGATGTTTTCGGGAAATTGCACCTTCACACCGTCATGATTTCCTTCTCCTTTGTCTCCAGGTGCTTGTCAATTTTCAATGAATAGGCATCGGTAAGCTGCTGGATCTTCTCTACAGTCCCCTTGGCCTCATCTTCGGGCAGGCCGTTTTTCTGTTCTCCTTTGATGGCTTCGTTGGCATCTTTACGTGCGCTTCGCAAACCAACTTTGGCATTTTCGCCTTCGGCCTTGGTGCGCTTTACCAAATCCCTGCGGCGTTCTTCAGTAAGGGGTGGGATGCTGATCATAATTACCGAGCCGTTGTTATTCGGGTTGAAACCCAGATTGGCCGC
>Ga0206851_1163_pt1 | contig 17179 bp, 13 predicted proteins | sample Alteio_BWOrgCont_13_FD_152904 | JGI IMG/M metagenome (GOLD analysis project Ga0206851, IMG submission 152904) | Enriched cells from forest soil in Barre Woods Harvard Forest LTER site, Petersham, Massachusetts, United States -... | ecosystem: Environmental > Terrestrial > Soil > Temperate forest >... | reverse complement strand
GTGTTCAGTTTCTCGTTTTCCAAATGCCTTGTCGTGTCGCGTTTTGTTTTTTTCTTCATGCTTTTTTCAAAAGCCTTTGTTAAATCTGTTCCGGTTTGATTGGCCAGGCAGATAAGCACAAAAAGCACATCGGCCAGTTCTGCTGCCAACTCCCGTGAAGCCTCATCGTTCTTGAAACTTTGTTCTCCGTATTTGCGCGAAATGATGCGGGCCACTTCTCCGACTTCTTCCGTTAGAATGGCCATGTTGGTGAGTTCAGAGAAATAACGCACTCCGTATTTTTTGATCCAGTGATCAACAGTTTCCTGGGCATTTTTAATGGTCATGGTCAAATCGGGTTTTTAGCTGATTAGGTGAACTCGGTACGCTGTCCTTATTCCTTCTTTTTTGAATCAATGAGAATGGTAACCGGGCCATCGTTTAGAAGCTCCACCTGCATATCGGCCCCGAACTCGCCGGCGTAGATTTCTTTTCCGCAGTCGAGCTTCAGCTGTTTGATAAATGATTCATAAAGCGGTACTGCAATGGCTGGTTTAGCTGCCCCCAGGTATGATGGACGGTTTCCTTTTGCCGTTGCCGCATGCAAGGTAAACTGCGAAACGAGGAGTATGTCTCCACCGGTTTCGAGCAGCGAGCGATTCATCACCCCATGCTCATCCTTAAAAATCCGAAGGTTCACCGTCTTTCTCGAAAGCCATGCTATGTCTTCCTGTGTATCGGCATCCTCAATACCCACAAATAACAGCAATCCGTTACCGATGGCGCTCTTAACAGCATCATTTATGGTAACACGGGCCCTGGTTACACGTTGAATTACTAACCTCATTTTTTGCCGTCTTCCAGCCTTTTGTTGATAGTTCTCCGCTTCTTCTCGTTCTCCTTGCCTGCCAGATCTCAAGCGATTGCGATTGCAGGCAAGGAGAATGTTACTCGTATTCTTTCTCTAGTTCATCCCCGCTCATGATCCCGATATAGGAGTTGTAACGCGATTCGGCAATCTCTCCTTGTTCGACTGCCAGGCGTACCGCGCAGCTTGGTTCCTGGAGGTGCAGGCAATTGTTAAAACGGCATTGGTTCAGCAGCAGACGCATTTCGGGGAAACAGTGCGAAAGCTCGGCACGCTCGATTGCTACCAATCCTAATTCTTTGATGCCAGGGGTATCCACCACAAAACCTCCCATACACAGTTCGAACATCTCTGCAAAGGTGGTGGTATGCATCCCTTTGTCATGGGCTTCGGAAAGTTCGCCTATACGCAGACCAAGAGCGGGATCGAGCATATTGATGAGTGTTGATTTGCCAACCCCCGAATGCCCTGAGAAAAGATTGACCTTCCCTTTCATCCTTTCCCGCAGCGTTTCAAGTTCCGGTCCTGGATTCAGTGCAGAGAGCAGCGTGCAGGGATAGCCTAGCTTTTCATACAAGCAGATGAGTTCTGCAACGAGGTTCGTGCCCTCGTCTGAATACAAATCGGCTTTGTTGAAAATGATGTCAACCGGTATGTGATAGGCTTCGGCCGTTAGCAGGAAGCGATCCATGAACCCCAGCGAGGTACGCGGACTTGCGAGCGTAACCACCAGATAGGCCCGGTCAATATTGGCGGCGATGATATGCGTTTGTTTTGACAGATTGATGGATCTGCGGATGATGTAATTATGTCTCGGCAGGATCGTGGTAATACTGGCCGTAGCTTCCCCATTATCAAGTTCTATCTCTACCTTGTCGCCCACGGCAATGGGGTTTGTGCTCCGAATCCCATTCATACGGAATTTGCCTTTGATGCGGCATTCCACACGCTGCCCTTCCTCGGTGAGAACCGAGTACCAGCTTCCGGTAGATTTCATTACAGTGGCATTCATGCAGGTGGGCAAAGGTAGTCTGAAAATACATGTACGCCGGGATACAAAATAGAAACTAATCGAAGAGGAGGGCAAATTTCCCGTCCGGTTTCGCCACGTCTTTTGTACCTTTACACCTGTCTTTTCTTAATCTCAAGCACGCAACATGTCTATTATCGTTCAGGAAGTAACAAAACTATATGGCAAACAAAAAGCCCTCGACACCGTTTCCTTTTCCATCAAAACGGGCGAAGTAGTTGGTTTTCTAGGCCCCAATGGTGCAGGAAAATCGACCATGATGAAGATCCTGACCGGCTTTATTCCCCAGACATCCGGAAAAGCTTCTGTTTTTGGGTTTGATGTGGAAGAACAGAGCCTGGATGTACGGCGTAATGTGGGATACCTGCCCGAGCACAACCCCCTTTATCACGACATGTATGTAAAAGAATACCTGGAATTTATCTGTGGGTTGCACCATCTCGACAAGATCCAGGCTCGTATTGCATCAATGATAGAACGTACGGGGCTGCAAGTTGAACAAAAGAAAAAAATTGGGGCCCTTTCAAAAGGGTACCGGCAGCGGGTAGGTCTGGCTCAGGCGCTTATTCACGACCCCAAAGTGTTGATTCTCGATGAACCTACTACCGGTTTGGATCCGAACCAACTGGCTGAAATACGAAACCTCATCATTGAAGTAGGCCGCGAAAAAACCGTGATGCTCAGCACGCATATCATGCAGGAAGTGGAAGCTGTCTGTAGCCGGGTCATTATTGTGAACAAGGGATTGATCGTAGCCGACGACATCACCGCAAATATGCAACGGGGCAGCAGTACACAACAGATTGTTAGTGTTGAATTCGACAAGGAAACAACCCAGTTGTCACTTCTTGGCATTGCCGGAATTCAATCGGCTCATGAAAATGGTTCTTCCCGTGCGTGGAAATTGCATACGACCCTTGAAAAAGACATACGTCCTGATATTTTTCAGTTTGCCGTTCAGAATGGATTGGCAGTCCTGGTCATGCAGAAAGAAGAACAGAAACTGGAAGATGTTTTTAAGCAGCTAACAAAATAATTACCCCCTTGCTTTCTGATAAAAAAAGCGCTGCCGGTCGATTTAGGCTCTCTTTATGTCATAAAGTCGTCTAAAACCCGGAATTTTCAACCATTTTAGTCAATAAACAAGGATTATTTGGGGAATTGAATCAGAATTTCCTATTTTAGCCTCCCATTTAAAAATCAAACTACATGTCATATCTTTTTACCTCAGAGTCGGTGTCCGAAGGACATCCCGATAAGGTTGCCGATCAGATTTCGGATGCCATCATCGACGCATTTTTAACCTATGATTCCAATGCCAAAGTGGCTTGCGAAACATTCGTAACCACGGGTCTTGTGGTTATTGGAGGCGAAATAAAATGCAACGACCTGGCAAAAGCAAAAGTGGATGTCCAGAAGATCGCCCGTGAAGTCATCAACCGTATCGGGTACAACAAAAGCGAATATCAGTTCGATTCGGTTTCCTGTGGGATCCTGAATGCCCTCCACGAACAAAGCTCGGATATCAACCAGGGCGTGGAACGCACCAAGGACGAGGATCAGGGTGCAGGCGATCAGGGTATGATGTTTGGTTTTGCATGCCGCGAGACTGACAACTTTATGCCGCTGCCGCTCGAATTGTCACACCTCCTCCTGCGCGAACTGGCAGTTATCCGTCGCGAAGGAAAGAAAATGAAATACCTGCGTCCCGATGCCAAATCGCAGGTAACCATTCAATACAGCGATAAAGGAAAACCCGAAAAGGTGGAAACCATTGTTCTCTCTACCCAGCACGACGAGTTTGATTCAGAACAAGCCATGCAGGACCGTATCCGGGAAGATGTGATCAATATCCTTGTGCCCCGTGTCAAGAAATTACTCCCTTTACGTGTACGTAAACTCTTTGGAGAAGACATCAAATACCATGTTAACCCAACGGGTAAATTTGTAATCGGCGGTCCGCATGGCGATACCGGTTTGACCGGACGAAAAATTATTGTTGATACCTACGGCGGACGCGGTGCGCACGGAGGTGGAGCCTTCTCCGGTAAAGACTCTTCGAAAGTCGACCGTTCAGCGGCTTACGCAACCCGTCATATCGCCAAAAATCTGGTTGCTGCCGGTGTTGCCGATGAGTGCCTGGTGCAGGTAGCTTATGCCATTGGAGTTGCACAACCTGTTGGTTTGTATCTTTCTACGAACGGAACGTGTAAAGCAAAAAATGCCGAAGGGAAGAAGCTTTCTGACGGAGAAATTGCAGCCCATGTTGCCAAAATGGTTGACATGCGCCCGAGCGCTATTGTGAAACGTTTCGGTTTGAAAAATCCTATCTACAGCGCCACCGCTGCTTATGGTCACATGGGCCGTACTCCAGGCGTGATTGAAGTGAATGGAAAGAAATATGAGACTTTTGGTTGGGAAAAACTTGACCTGGTGGATGCATTCCGCAAGGAGTTTCATATTGTTGGAAGAGAAGAAGCGGTAGAAGCGGAGTGATTTTCGATAACGAAGCCCGTTCCTGTGTATTCAGGAGCAATGACGCTTCAATGTCGGATAAAGTATCAAGAACCCTGTTCCTTTATGGATCAGGGTTTTTTATTTCAGTCGCGTTCATAGAAACCGGATGAAACAGCTCGCAAAGAAATTTGCGCCGAGGATGACTTCACTTATGCTTACCGGGAGGGCGTTTTTGAGAAAAGGATTTATGAATTCTTAATTTCTAAGCAGGGAAGAAAAAGTGATTGAAATTACAATCCAACAACAACCTTTAGCGTCTTGCTCTCCCCCCCTGTCTGCAGACGGATAAAATAAACCCCATCCGAAAGCCCCTGCCGATTAATCGGGGTGGTGTGTGTGCCTTCGGTATAAAACGAAGAAACGCCATTCTGTACACACCTGCCGGTAATGTCATAAAGAGCGAAGGTCACTGTCTGCGGAGCATTTAGTGTGAATGTCAGCTGGGTTTGATCCGTAAAAGGGTTCGGTGCAGCGCTGAACGATTGGGAGACCATCGATGCAGGTTGCAACCCGGTCAAGAACTCATTGAAACTAAGTTCGTCGACTTCCAGGATAGAATTCCCCCGGGGTATGCTGGAAGGGGAAGTCCACTTATAGGCGGCAACCAAGACCGCTACACTATCGGGCGAATATTTGAAACCAGGGGTGTAACTTATTTGTACCACAAAAGGCGTCCAAAGCTTTGCCGTGTCGGTCACGTACGTCACCCCCGAACCGACCAGGGTATCGTGTCTGTACATCAGTGCCAGAAAGGTGGCTGTATCGCCCTGGTTTGGAAGATATTTGTAATAGCCTGTGAATACAGAATCAATGCCTGTTGCCGGTATGCCCGGTTTGAGGGTGTTGGCCGTTTCTGTTCCAACATAGGCATAGCCTCTTTGAAAATAACTGCCCTGATTGATGTTGGTGAGCCGGCAGGCGTATTTCCCCCCGAATGCATCGCTGGTATCCGTCACCGGATAGGTCTGGGTTGTCAAACCGAGTATGTTTTGGGTGGTCCACCCCGGAGGGGCATAGAAGGAACGGGCATACCAGGTTTCCATATTTCCATTCGGAATGGTTAGTGTGGTTCCCAGAAAACTCAAATCATCGGCTAACAGATAACTCGAGGCATTCACAACAGATGGTCGGGTGGAGGTGAGTATCAGGATCAGGCTGTCGGGAGGCGCCACACTGCGGTAATGTATTTGCGATTTAAACAAGGTGTAGATGATGTTGCTTGTTCCGGTAAAAAACACAGAGTCAGAACCTACAATGGCCCCGTTGCTTTTCAGGATCACGAACATCCAGGCGGTATCGGTTGGTGCAATTTTATAGGCGAATTCGCCGGTAATGCTATCTGGACTGGCAGCAAAGGGGATGCCTCCGGTAAACTGATTTCCGTTGAGGTTGCCATACCCAAACTCTCCCACCAGTTCACCACCCGGGCTGGCCTGTATCTTGATTGCAAAATTTCCGGTAAAACCCGGCTCAAGCTGGGTGATGCTTCCAGAGGTTTGCATTCCGGTCGGAAAATGATAGACCTGGTCGTTCCAGGTCTCAAAATCGTAGTCGGGTATGTTTTGGGAAACAAAAACGAGCGGCATCCAAAGGAGAAACAGGAGAAGAAGACGTTTGACAAGTGCGCCGGTCATGGTTCGTTCTAAAAATCAGACTGCAAGATAAGGATAATCCGGGATTTTGCATTAGCCGTGCAACAGGCTAATGCAAGTGCGTCAGGCCTGTGCGCAGGCATCCCGGTTATCCCGCGGGTCGGCAGTGCTGATGGCCTTTTCAGCGCGAATGCGTGTCTCTAATGCATGAAGCGGGATAATCTATAAAAATGCTTGTTCAATAAGCATTGTTTCTTGTCCATATTTGCCTTTATGGCTATCCCTCTGATTCTTCACTTTCCATAGTAGAACGTTTGTCTTTTTAGAACGGTCTTGACTATTGAATCTACGGTTTCCTGTAATTCCGGGGCCTGAATGAGTAATTCTTCCCTGCTCTCAGCCGTATTTATTAGCCGGAGTGTGGCAAAATAAAGAGGTTTAAGCTGAGTTTTTAGGGCAAGGCCAATTGCTTTATGCTTAAACCATAGCATTACCTGGTTTTTTTGGTGATGAATCAGAAGATCGCGGATGAATAATTCGAGCAGACCAATGTTGCTCTCATTTACCAGCGATTGAACCAGGTGCCCGGAAGTTTCCAGTTTCTCTGGTTTCCCGGCCCAGACAGCAATGATCAGTTCGAGTAAGGCGGACTTAGAATCAGGTTTAGAAAGCACATTGCTGGAATTTATTAAGTTATAGGCGAATTCCGGTTCCTTGTTTTCCAAATATAAGCGATTTGAATAATTCCGCATTGCGCCTGTATGTTTGTTTTGACAGGCCATGAGATAATATTTTTCGGCTTGATCCCTTCGCCCACTCTTTTCACACAAGATTGCCAGATTATACATGGCCCGAACTTGACCTTTCTCCATTGCAAGCAGATACGTTTTTTCAGCATCTTCGCTCCGGCCCATTTCCAGGTAATATGTACCCAGGTTGTAGAGGGCGTTTTCCTGCTCTTTTTCTACCGCTTCTAAAAAATAGCGCTCCGCTTCGTCCTGTCGACCGGCGGTAAAATACAAAATTGCCAAATTTGAAAGTGCCCTGTCATGACCATTATCGATCGCCTTTTTGTAACATTCTTCTGCTTTAGTTGTGTTGGCTAGTTTTTGATAAAACATTCCCAAACTATTGAATGCTTCGGTATAACCGTGTTCAATAGCCAATAGAAAATAGTTCTCAGCTTGCTCATTTTTTTCTTCCGTAGCATAGAGAACTCCTAATTTATGCATTGCTCCTGCGTGGCCTTTCTCAATAGCCATGAGGAAATACTTCTCGGCATCCTCATTGTGGCGCGTTTCTATAAAGAGAATACCTAAATTGTTCATTGCGCTGGCGCTCCCTGCCCTCGCAGCGAGCTCATAATGTTTTTGTGCTTTAACCAGATCGCCTTTAGTATACGCTATTTGTCCTCTGTAGAACTCTTTCGCGTTGTCATTTTGTTTAATCGATTCGAGTTCTTCTTCCGCTTTTGAATAGTCTCCTTTCGTTATTAGTTTTGAAACATTTTTGAAAATGATTTCGGATTTGGATGGCAAAGGAAATGAAATTTCTTTGAGCGTGCCAGACTGCTGTTGGGTGAGTTGTATCATCTCATCCCTCTCATTCAGGGTAAGAGCGGATAAGCCGGCAAACGCATTGGTAAGAAGTGATGACTGGTCTGGTGTGATGCGCCCGTCTCTCAGGTCGGAAAGGTAGTCCAGGCAGAGGGCCTCTAGTTCCTGTGGTTCGTACCAGGTTTCAAGAAACACGGTGAGCCATTTTACTTGATTTTTTTGTTTTGGTCCTCCCTGAGTCATCAATAGCCAAAGATTAAAAAAGCGCTCCTTGAGTGAATACAGGAGGTTCTTGCCGCTGCCTTTGACCTTTTCGACGATTTGCATCTTGACAAGCTCGTTGAGTACAGCTGAGAGGGTTTTGCCTTCTATTTTGGCCGCAGGTGCAAGTTCCTTTATCTTTACTGCATCCCAGAAAAATGAAATTTCTAAAACCACCTTTTGTTGTAAGGGTGAAAGATTGCCAAGACGTTCCTGGTAAATGGGGGTCACTTTGTCGAGGATAGAACGCAGGTAATCATAACCACGTTGTTCAGATCTGTTAACAAGCAATTCAAGCAGGTAAAGCATTGTACGTGGCATCCCATCGCTTAAAATACGCACTGCATTAAGTTTTCCTAAATTTTGTTTAGTAAAGATAGCGGGGGCGGGGAGCTTCGTTGTTACACTCCATGCTTTGATCAGGGCCTTGAGTTCATCCATAGAAAGGGCTTCGAGACGTATGATTCGAAAGAATTCATAGAATGGCTGGTCATATTTCCAGTGGTGTTCGCTCAGCCGGGTGCTTCCGCCAATAATCCGCACATCTTTATGGTTCATCAGCAGTTCACGGAACAAATGGTTTTCTGTAGTTTTTATAGTCTCAAGTATCCGGTCAATATTGTCAATCAACAATACCAATTTCTTTTTTTTCAAGTGTAGCGCCTTTTGCATCGCATGATAAAGCGCTTTTGCGTAGGCGATCAGGTCATCCTCAAATTCCTCCCATTTTATTTCCTGCACTTCAAATCCCTGCAGCCGCAATGCCTGGCAAACACTCTCCCACAAGTCATGAAGGCGGTAAATACCGGCCTGTTCCTCGCTCAGATTGATGGCTACAAGCCGTTTCTGGAGCAAACCAGCTGTATTGATTTCGGCCTGAATGCGTCTGAGCAGTGTTGATTTGCCACTGCCCCGCTGTCCTATAAAGATGGTATGCTGTATGGAACCTTTCATGTCATCTCTTTGAAGTTCAGAAATGACACGGTCGAATTCATTCGTACGCACGATGAACTGGCTCTTGATTTCTGCATCGCTGAGATTGGCGGCCTGGTGAAAAAATGGTTCGTTCATGAGCTTAGTCTTCGATTTCAAATTTGGGGTGTCTGTTTGCCCACCATTCCTTCAGGAATGGTGAAAGGAACCGGTATCCTTTTCCTTCTTCAACAAGATATCCATCCTTGAGAAGTACATCATCAATGAGTTGTTTGTAATGCGTATTTGGTATGATGCGTTTTGACAAATCATACGCTTCCACAATGGGATACACTTCACTGTGGGCACATCTCATGAGTATTTCCTTGCAATATCCAGCGTCCTCGGAGCTTAGATATTTGCTCAGCCGATGCTCCCAATCCTCAAAACTCCTACCTTCCTTGATTATTAATTTGTATGCGAGATCAATGTCCTCAACTGTTAATCCAGGTCTTTGTTCAGGGCGAAGAATCACATCACATTTTTCTATCATTAATTGAATGTAATAGGGTAAGAGGTGCCCAGTTTTATTAATCAGGTATATTTTTTCATCCTCCGCTATTTTCATTGTCGCACCTTCCGTTAATTGGGCAATGAGCTCGGTCGCTTCTGGGCTTGTTAACGGATCTACATGGATGGTTTTGAGATCATTGACGTGCTTAGTCCTATCCAGCGTAGAGATGACATGCTCTAAGCCAATAGATCCTGCAAAAACGAGAGTAAACTTCTTTAGTTTGTCATTCAACCGTATGCTTCTCAGTGTAGTTAAGGTATCAATGGCTTTCTCCGGCCCATCATTTTTAATAATTGCCTGAATAACATCCGGAAATTCATCCAGGAAGAGTACGACATTCTCCTCCTCATTTTCTAGCTTTTGTATAAACTCCAGCAGCAATTCTTTATGATCAAGTTCTACCACGGATAAGCTTATTCCTTTTGTTGATATTTTCTCAATTCTTCTCGTCCGGACCCATTTGATAAAACGCGCCTGACGTTTCAACCGGCCTCCAACCCGCTCTTCAATAATTTTTAGTAATCGCTTGAAAAAATCCTTTTGACTCCGGTCTGATTCGATATCTTCATAAATTGCTATGTGTCCAGGGGGCAGTTTGCTTCAAGATCTCTCATAATTGAGGATTTCCCAACTCTTCTCGGAGCCGTTATTAGGATATGTTCTCCTTTCGCAACTTGTTCCCAAAAATGATCGTTTATGTGTTGTCGTCTCAGGTAGAACTTACCCTCGGCAGGTGATCCGGTAATTGTCTTCGGTGATACCCATTTCATTTGACAGTGTTTTTATTGTCTCAAATATATGACAATAAAATCATTGTCAAGCATTTGTGGCAATGTTTTTATTGTCATATGCGGCATAGGCGTCTATTGTGTTGAAAAACAGCTAAGTAATATAGTTTATGGTGAGCCGGTTTCATTCTTGAATCTCTTTCCTGCGTCAAAAGGTAGTCTTTAGCTTCAGTGGGGGAATAAATTGGTGGTATTCCCTGATCTGAGAGGGGGTATGCACACCGGAAGGATGCTCTTTTGTTAAAGTCACCCGTTCCGTCTAAATTTGTAACTTATGCCTCTATGTCAAAACACCAGAAACTCCAAACCAGCCCGATATGAGTACGATTACCGCCAAACCGGAAGTGTATGTCTCCAAACACAAGATCCGGATTGTAACTGCAGCTTCCTTGTTCGACGGGCATGATGCCGCTATCAATATCATGCGCAGGATCATCCAGAGCAGCGGGGCCGAGGTGATACATCTGGGGCACGACCGCAGTGTACAGGAAATCGTGGATTGTGCTGTGCAGGAAGATGCCAATGCCATTGCCATCACCTCCTATCAAGGCGGACATATGGAGTATCTGAAGTATATGTATGATCTCCTCAAAGAAAAAGGATGCGGTCATATCCGCATCTTTGGGGGAGGAGGTGGCACAATCCTTCCTGCAGAAATTGATGAACTGCACAAATACGGCATTGCGCGGATCTATGCTCCCGACGACGGACGATCCATGGGCCTGCAGGGAATGATTAATGACATGCTCAGCAAATGCGATTTTGCCACGGGCAGCAACCTGAACGGAGAGCTCAAGCATTTTACAACCAAGAATGATAAAGCCATTGCCCGCCTGATATCGGCCGCAGAGAATTTCCCGGAAGAATCGAAAGCCGTGCTCGACGAAGTGCGCAAGATGGCAGCCCTCTCTAAATCGCCCGTGCTTGGGATAACGGGCACCGGAGGTTCGGGTAAATCATCGCTGGTGGATGAGCTCGTGAGACGTTTCCTGATCGATTTTAAGGATAAAACCATCGCCATCATTTCTGTCGATCCCTCCAAACGTAAAACAGGTGGGGCCTTGCTCGGCGACCGTATCCGGATGAATGCCATCCGCAGCGAACGGGTGTATATGCGTTCCATGGCTACACGCCAGAGCAACCTGGCCCTTTCTAAATATGTGCAGGAAGCAGTAAATATCGTAAAAGCCGCAAATTTCGACCTCATCATCCTCGAAACATCCGGCATCGGGCAGAGCGATACCGAGATTGTGGAGCACAGCAACCTGGCCTTGTATGTCATGACACCCGAATACGGCGCTGCTTCGCAGTTGGAAAAAATAGATATGCTCGATTTTGCCGATGTCATCGCACTGAATAAATTCGATAAACGCGGAGCACTCGATGCCATACGCGATGTCAAGAAACAATACAAACGCAACCACCAGCTCTGGGAAACTGCGGATGACGAGCTGCCTGTTTTTGGAACAATTGCATCGCAGTTCAATGATCCGGGCATGAACCGCCTCTACAAAGCCACCATGAACCGGCTGGCCGAAAAGACCGGGGCGAAACTGTATTCCGAAGGAAAAGCAGGGGAGGAGATGAGCGAGAAGATATACATCATCCCCCCGCACCGTACCCGCTATCTGGCCGAGATTGCAGAAAACAACCGCAAATACGATCAGTGGTCGGTTGCCCAAAAGGATGTGGCCCAACAACTATACTCCCTGCGCAACTCCATCAATGCCTTGAAAAATTCGGAGGTGGATGACAAAGATCGTCTCATCAAAAGCCTCGAAGAACTCTATGCAAACCTGGAGCTGAACTTAGACGGACGTAACAAAAAAATCCTGGACACCTGGAAGGAAAAGGTACAGAGCTATAAAAACGAATTCTTTGTTTTCAAGGTAAGAGACAAGGAGCTGAAAATAAAAACCCATTACGAATCGCTTTCACACCTCCAGATTCCAAAGCTGGTAACCCCGCGTTACGAAGCCTGGGGCGATATCTTGCATTGGAACCTGCAGGAAAATGTTCCTGGAGAGTTTCCATATACAGCCGGCGTCTTCCCATTCAAACGCGAAGGCGAAGACCCTACACGTATGTTTGCCGGCGAAGGAGGCCCCGAACGCACCAACCGCCGTTTCCATTACGTATCCCTCAATATGCCTGCCCACAGGCTGAGCACTGCATTTGACAGCGTTACACTATACGGGCGCGACCCCGAACACCGTCCGGATATCTATGGAAAGATCGGCAATTCGGGGGTGTCGGTATGCTGTCTGGATGATGCCAAGAAATTATATTCTGGCTTCAACCTCGCCGATCCGAAAACATCGGTGAGCATGACCATCAATGGCCCAGCTGCCATCATCACCGCTTTTTTTATGAATGCGGCTATTGATCAGCAATGCGAATTGTATATTCAGAAAAATGGACTGGAGGCAGAAGTTGAAAAGAAGATAGCGGCTATATTCAAAAAAAGAGGGGTGAAACGCCCCGCTTATCAAGGGGCGCTGCCCGAAGGGAACAATGGGCTTGGGCTTATGCTCCTGGGTGTAACCGCCGATCAGGTATTGCCAGCCGATGTGTATGCAAAAATTAAAGCCGATACGCTTTGCGCCGTACGTGGTACCGTGCAGGCCGATATCTTAAAAGAAGATCAGGCACAGAACACCTGTATTTTTTCAACCGAATTCGCACTCCGTCTGATGGGCGATGTGCAGCAATACTTTAACGATCACCTGGTCCGGAATTTCTATTCGGTCTCGATCAGCGGATATCACATTGCAGAAGCCGGGGCCAATCCTATCAGCCAGCTTGCGTTTACGCTGGCCAACGGGTTTACGTTTGTTGAATATTATGTAAGCCGGGGTATGCACATCGATCAGTTTGCGCCGAACCTGAGTTTCTTTTTCTCCAACGGAATTGATCCGGAGTATGCAGTCATCGGCCGTGTTTCCCGACGTATCTGGGCCAAGGCCATGAAGTTGAAGTATGGCGCCAACGAGCGGTCGCAAATGCTCAAATACCATATCCAGACATCAGGCCGGTCTCTGCATGCACAGGAAATTGATTTCAATGACATTCGCACCACGCTGCAAGCCTTGTACGCCATTTATGACAATTGCAATTCCCTGCATACAAACGCATACGACGAAGCAATCACCACCCCTACCGAAGAATCGGTGCGCAGGGCCATGGCCATACAGCTCATCATCAACCGCGAGCTGGGCCTCGCCAAAAACGAAAACCCCTTGCAGGGTTCCTTCATCATCGAAGAACTGACCGATCTGGTGGAAGAAGCCGTACTCCTCGAATTCGAACGCATCAGCGAACGCGGAGGTGTGCTGGGCGCGATGGAAACCATGTATCAGCGCGGAAAGATCCAGGAAGAAAGCCTGTACTATGAAACCCTGAAACACAACGGCGAATACCCCATCATTGGGGTCAATACCTTCCTTTCTTCCAAAGGATCGCCAACGGTTATCCCTCAGGAAGTGATCCGGGCCACGACCGAAGAAAAGGAATATCAGATATCTATGGTGAGTGAATTGCAGAAAGGCAATACCGAAAAAGCGTTGGGTGTGCTGAAGGAATTGCAGGCTGCGGCTATACACAACCAGAACATCTTCGAAAACCTGATGGAAGCGGCCAAGTATTGCTCACTCGGGCAGATATCAGGAGCTTTGTTTGAGGTCGGGGGGCAGTACCGGAGGAATATGTAATCTTAGTTTGATAGCACCCCGCTGTAGCAGGGTCCATCACGATCGTAAGTCAGCGATATGAAATCAATCCTCGAAACCTCCCGTCTGCGGCTCTTTGAATTTACCCTGGCCGATGCCCAGCTGATCTTCGATTTGAACGAGGATCCGGAAGTGATCCGTTATGTGGGCGATCGGCGTTGCGAAAACCTGGAAGCTGCCCGGGCTGTGCTCTCGGATATCATCCTTCCCCAATATAAGCTCTACAGCATGGGCCGCTGGGCGGTGGCTTTAAAAGATACACATGAAATTATTGGCTGGTGCGGGATCAAATACCTGACCGAAAGCAAGGAGTATGACTTGGGTTACCGGTTTTTTCAAAAGCATTGGGGTAATGGCTATGCCACCGAATCAGCAATAGCGGTTCTCGAATATGGTCATACCCAACTCGGGTTAAAAACAATTGTTGGCAAAGCCGATTCAGGAAATACAGCTTCCATAAACGTGTTTCGAAAGCTGGGCATGAAATTCGAGCGGAGTGGGGAGGAGCATTGTGGGATGGCGGTGGTGTATTCTTCTATGAGGTAAAAAAAGAGCGACATGTCAGTAGCCTTGTTCTTAAATGAATCTTGTTTGTTTTTGGGCTGAAGAGGCCCTGTTATGGAAAGCACTGAGTTTCACTAATAAGGTGTGATTAAAGTTAGTGTCGCTCAGTGCCCTTGTTTCTATCTGATCAGGTCATTTCTTATTTCCCCGCCTCCACATCCTCTTCCGGAAACCCGCACTTCCCCCCAAATCCTTTCTTGAATTTTTCTCGTTCTTCGGGGGTCATGGCCGACCATTTCTCGCTCCAGCGTGTTTTCCAGCGTCCTCTTCCTCCACCGCAGCAGCTTGCGCAGCCCCGGCCCTTGCCTCCATGGAATCCTCCGAAGAGCAGTTTACCCAGGATGAGCAGACCAAAACCCTGGCAGTAGGTTATTGTTTTCAGTCCAAAGATGCCTGGCATGAGCCAGTTCCACAAGTACATGGTGAGGTAACCCAGGGCAAAGAAGGCGGCTACGGCAAGTATTCCGAGGAGGATACATTTGCCAATCATTTTTCCTTTCATAGTCGTAATTTTTATTATCGGTTGATTAGTTCGGTGTACAAATCCTGTAAGCGTTCGCGCAGATGAAGCACGGCATAACGTTTCCTGGAGATCAGCGTATTCACCCCTTCGCCGGTGATTTCGGCCATTTCTTTAAAACTTTTGTCTTCCAGCTCATTCATGACAAAGGCCTGGCGTTGTTCGGGTGGCAGCTCATCAAGGGCTTCGGTAAGTTCGGCTACAATGATTTTTCGGGCATAAATGGCTTCCGGTCCGTCTGCAGGGTCGGGCAGGAGATCCTGAATGCTCATGGAATCATCGTCGTCGTCAGAACCGGGTTTGAAGGTGCGGCTGAAGGGGATAGACTTTTTCTTTCTGAAAAGGTCTGTAATCCGGTTCCGGGCAGCTTTGAAAAGCCAGGCGCTGACTTGTTCGATAGGCTGGAGCATGAAACTTTCGGTAAACTGATAGAAGACATCCTGCAGAATATCTTCGGCATCGGCTTCGTCGGGTATGCGTTTGCGGATAAAGCTCAGCAACCGCCGGCGTTCCTGCTGAACGGTCAGCCCGATTTGCTCCTTTTGTTCGGCTGCCATGAGTGTTTCTATGCTTAATGCGGCTTTCATCTGGTTGATAAGACGATTGAAGACGCAGGATATTTTAGAATAATTGAAAATAGTTACAGGAACGGGCTTACGTGATAGAACCCCGCAAAAGCAGGACAAGCGCAGCTTGTTATGATCTGTATGATAAACCCAGCATGAACAGTAGAAACGTAGTGCGCTACTGTTCAGCGCGTTTGGATTTTGTGCAGTCCCGATATTCACCGGGATGGGTTATCCCGCTGCTCCTGAGAGCTGGCGGCCCTTTCAGAGCGTTAGCCAGCTTCAACTGAAAAATGCGGGATAAAACAGGATAATCATTGAAAATCTTAATAATCATAAAAATCTGCGTTCTATCAATACTTGATTCGTATCAGAATGAGATTGAAATCAAGGGTAAACGGGTATCAAAAGAGCTTTCTCACCACAGCAGGCACCTCTTTACAGGCTACGATGGCATCACAACCCGAAAAGGCTGCCAAAGCCTTTAGTTTTCCGGCAAATTCACGGGCAAATGCAGCATCGGGTTTCCATCCTTTTTCCGGAAAGAAAGAGTGTATATAAAATGTTTTCGAGGCCCGGTCGGCTTTCGGATCCAAACGGGCTACAAAGCGGTCGCCGTATAATACCGGCAGACAGAAATACCCGAATTTGCGTTTAGCTTCAGGCACATAACATTCAATCAGATAATCAAAATCAAAGAACGCTGCCAGGCGTTTACGCTGGATCACGGCATTGTCGAATGGAGAAAGGAGATGCACCTGTTTCTTTATACGGGGTCCCGCAAGTATCTTTTCGATTTGCTCCTTCTTTCCGTAATAAATGCCTTTTGTTGCGACTGTCAGTTCCGAAATCAGTCCGTCTTTCACTAACTGTTTGATGCCGTGCTGCACGCCTTTCCGCGCATGGCCGCGCAGATAGCTGATTTCTGGCAAATTTACCAATCCGTTTGCGTCTATAGCCCGGCCTATCAGGTGTTCGCAGAATTGTGTTTCGGTTGGAACCGACATGCCTGTGCCTTCGGGATATACCCGTTCGGCCAGATCGTACACTTTCTGAAATCCTTTACGTTCGGCAACCATCAGCGCACCTTCCATGAACAATTGCTCCAGGGCCCGTTTCGCCGGTTTCCATTCATACCAGTTGCCCGGGGTTTTACGAACAAACTCGAAATCCCTCGATTGCAGTGGACCCTCGGCCCGGATGCGCTGAAGGACATATTTTTTCATCTTTGGGTTGTCTTCCCTGAACCAGTGAACGATGCCGCTGGCATACATTTTCTTCCGAAAAAGCGAAAAACGGTAATCGCACATTGGCAGGTAGGACGCTGCATGGCTCCAGTATTCAAACACCTTTTTATGCTGCATCAGCCGGTTCAGGTTTTCTTCCTGATAACCAGGCACTCTCGCCCATAACGTATGGTGATGCGCCCGGGTTATGACCGAGATGGTATCGATCTGTACATAGCCCAGGTTTTCGACAACCTGTTCCAATCTACCCTCCAGGTTCGGAGCCACGTTCCCGCCCAGGCCCTGACTGTGTAAAATGACCTGACGTGCCTGGGAGGGTGAAAGATTCATGGGAGGTGATTGTCTGAAATACGTGTGCTTGATTTGCTGGCGTTGGAATGGAAGTACTCCATAGACCTAAAAGTACAAAATACTCTGACTCCAGCGTTTGAGCCTCAGTCACTATCCAGGAAAGTTGCGTCATAGACGCAAGATTTT
>Ga0206851_1162_pt1 | contig 17192 bp, 13 predicted proteins | sample Alteio_BWOrgCont_13_FD_152904 | JGI IMG/M metagenome (GOLD analysis project Ga0206851, IMG submission 152904) | Enriched cells from forest soil in Barre Woods Harvard Forest LTER site, Petersham, Massachusetts, United States -... | ecosystem: Environmental > Terrestrial > Soil > Temperate forest >... | reverse complement strand
GCTTAGCAAACATGTCGGGAAGCTTGGGGAACATGTCGGGAAGCTTAGTAAACGTGTCGGGAAGCTTGGGGAACATGTCGGGAACCTTGGGGAGCATGTCGGGAACCTAAGGGAACATGTCGGGAATCTTGGGGAACATGTCGGGAACCTTGGGGAACGTGTCGGGAACCTCGGGGAACGTGTCGGGAACCTCAGGGAACATGTCGGGAACCTTGGGGAACGTGTCGGGAACCTTGGGGAACGTGTCGGGAACCTCAGGGAACATGTCGGGAACCTTAGTGAACGTGTCGGGAACCTTGGGGAACATGTCGGGAACCAAAGGGAACATGTCGGGAACCTTAGTGAACGTGTCGGGAACCTTGGGGAACATGTCGGGAACCTAAGGGAACATGTCGGGAACCTTAGTGAACGTGTCGGGAACCTTGGGGAACATGTCGGGAACCTAAGGGAACGTGTCGGGAACCTCAGGGAACATGTCGGGAACCTTAGTGAACGTGTCGGGAACCAAAGGGAACATGTCGGGAACCTTAGTGAACGTGTAAGGAACCTGAGGGAATGTGTCGGGAACCTTAGGGAAACGTGTCTCTGGCTGGACCAACATGCAGCAGTCATTCGATCTCTGCCCCCCAGCTTTTGACATTGACCCGGAATCGGCCTTCCCGCTCAAAAAGGCTGACAGCACATGCACCCAGCGGGATAACCCGTCTCCCGATGTCTATCGGGACACACACACAAGGCTTAACGCACGTTGCATTAGCTTGTTACACGACTAATGCAAAATCCCGGTTTATGCAAATCAGGGGGCGATTGTAAGAAATTGAGGCTGGTGGGGTAGGGGTATTATCTCCGGGAATCTTCATTTCACAAGAGACAACTGTGTTTTTCAGGCTTGCTTCAACCACAGGAGTGTCTGTAGTATAGACTACCATTCGTCAAACAGGTTTTTGGGCATGGTGCTGGTCAGCGCCATGGGTTATTGCTATCGTTGGGCAAACCTGGGCTAGCGGATTATTCTTGCTGCTACTGCTGGATCACTAATTTGCCTTCCGAAATAAGCCGGTTTCCGCTTTCATCGGTCAGCCGGTAAAAATAAACCCCTGCTTCTGTACCCAGGGTTATCGCTGTTGTCTCTTGTTTGATGGATGCATCATATACCTTCTGACCAAGCAGGGTGTATATAACCAAACGTCCTTTTTCGGATACAGGATCCGAAAACAAAAACACAAAAGAGCCGGTGTTCGGGTTGGGATAAATTTTGACCAGATTATTTTCTGTTTGTTGAGTGATGCCCGTGGTCAAATTTCCGTTGAGGTTGATATTGTCGAGGTAAATAATATTTCCCCAGCCCGAGCGGCTTTCGAACGAGAACATGACATTGGGTTTGCCTGTGAGTACAGAGAGGTTTACCGTGTCTGTCCTCCAGGCTCCTGTATTGGGCGGGATGAAACACCCTTTTCCGTGGCTTCCGGTGGTATCAGTGCCTGCGCCGGTACTGCCCCCGGTGGTACATAATGTCATTCCTCCTTTTGAATAGATGCTTGTCCAGTTTGTGCCGCAATCGGTCGAATAATAAATGGCCAGTGTGTCGCTGTAGGTAGGTGCCTGGCTGGGCTCATAGGCCACATCAAACCAAAGGACAGGCCGGGCAGCGCTGCTGAAATTAAACCCGGGCGAATAAATCTGTTGTCGCTCTCCGGTGATATCGCCTGTCTGCCCGCAGTTGGCCGGGAAATACATGCATTGGGAGCTGTTACGCCCGGTGGTAGTGCACAAATGCCAGACGCTGTCATTTCTGTTGGGGAGGTTCAGGAACCATCCGGGAGGAGGAAAAACAGCAGACTGGAATCCTTCGGTATAAGGCAGGGTTGCGGATGATTCCACATAAATATCGTTTTGGTAGATCAGAGAATCCTTGCCAACGCTCGAAGTAACGGTTTCCTGAACACGGTAGGTCCCGGGCGTATGGTAGGCGATGGTCGGATTTTGCTGGGTGGAGGTGTCCGGGGCGCCTCCGGTAAAGGTCCATTTCCACCCGGTCAGGTTTCCGGTGGTGGTGCTGTGGTCTGTAAAGTTGACGGTGCCTCCGGGGCAGACAGAATTTACATTCGAGGTAAAGCTTGCCAACACCGCGTTGCATCCGATAAGGCTATTGAACTGGTTGAGGGTGCCGTGAAAAACATCCATGTCGCAATTGCTGGCGCCTGCAATGCCGGGAACCGTTCCGGTCCAGGAATATTGTTTGAAATCCCAGTCGGTCCATACACCGGTGCTTGGGGGAGCGCTGGTGGCAGAGCTGTTGTAGTCATCGATCCAAAGGCCATAACTGTTTACCGAACTGTTTAGATAGGCAGCATTGCTGGGCCCGATGTAGATGACCGGGGCGATGCCGGTAGCATTTTGCACGGTGCTCATCCAGGTTTGTACCCAGCTTGTAAGCTGGGCAGGGGTAAAGGATGCGGCAAGGCTGGGCCCTGTCGGGGGATCTTCGAGATCGAGTGCAGGGGGCAGGTTGCAAGCCTTGATATAGGGGCCGGCAACACTTAAAAAATAATTTGCTTCGTCTGCGGCAGGATTGTTTTCGGGATGGGCAAAATGGTAGGCCCCCATCACAACGCCGGCAGCGGCGCCGTTTACCTCATTGCCGGCAAAGTAGGAGTCTGTAAGCCCGACACCTTCGCTGGCTTTGGCAAATGCAAAGGTATAGCCGGCTGCTTTTACGTTGGTCCAGTTAATCGTGCCCTCATAGGACGATACATCCACGCCCAGAATTGTCTGGCTATGGATAGCCTGCACGAACACAGAGATGAACAAGGCACAAGCGATGAGTCTCTTCATCATGAGCAAGTGAAATAAAAGTGGAAGAAAAAAATGCTGTCTTTGAGTTGGATAGTCAAATATAGAAAAAATGCAACAGAGTCTGAAAGCGGGCCGTATTTACCAGAGCGCTTCCAGGCTCAGGCCCGCTGCCCTCTATACAGAGGCTCCCTGGGAATTTGGCATACCCTATCCAGGACCATGGGAGGAATGGGTGTTATAGGTTGATTTGTTTAAAAGCAGGGTTGGCGCTTTTACGAAATGGGTCTTGGTTTTAGGTGTTATGTTCTGCAGATGGGATAATAAAGGTGGAGGGCGTGTTTTTGGCAGGCCATGTGCTTTTTCCTTTTATTTTTGTGCGTGTGAAAAAAATCCTGCACTCCCTTCTTTTGTTTTTTCTTCTCGGCACTGTGGCCGGTAAAGCGCAAAACTGGCGGTGGGCACGGTCGGCCATAAACAGTGCAAATGCATCGAGTGTTCCGGCAGGTATAGCTGCCGACCCGTGGGGGAATATCTACACCGCGGGTTTTTATTCCGGATCAAACATCCGTTTCGATTCGTTTACCCTTGCCAATGCCAATGCCGGTAATCCGGACAATAATTTCTTTCTCACCAAATTCACCCCTGCCGGCCAGGTAAGCTGGGCGAAGGGCGCCGGGCCTCTGGAGCAGGCGAGTATCACAGCTATTGCAACCGACTCGGCTGGTAATGTCTATGTCACCGGGAGTTTTTCCTCTCCTGTTCTTACATTGGGGGCTGTGGCGCTTCAAAATGCTACTCCTGCTGCTTCAGGGGATAACCTGTTCCTGGCGAAGTATGATACATCCGGACACGTACTTTGGGCCAGGGCCGCTGTTTCTCCTTTTCCCAGTTATGGTACCGCATTACGTCAGGGCCCTGGGGGCAATATCTTGATAACCGGAACCTTCAACGATTCGATAACACTGGGCTCGGTTCATCTGCACAGCCCACAACCGGTTTCGTTTTTCTACGGCAGCTTCGATAAAAACGGAAATCCCGCCTGGCTCCGTGCGGGTTGTGGCAAGGGCAGGTGTAATGTAGTCTGCAATGGCATCGACTATGATCGTTCCGGAGCGCTGTATTTGTCGGGTTTTTTCAACTCCGACTCGCTTTTTATCGGAAACACCGTACTGGCCAATCCGTTTGTGCATGCGTTCGGTACAGGACAGGTCTATTTGTTAAAATGTGATGTTTTGGGAAATGCTGCCTGGTTAAAACTTGCAGCCGGCGGCAACGGGGCCAATTATACCCTGGCCCCGGCGGCCGATGCTTCGGGCCATGTTTATCTGGCCGGTGTGTACAATGATACGCTTACCATCGGTACTGCCACCTTGTACGACACCCTGAACGGAGGTGACAACAACGTCTTTATCAGCCAGTGGGACACAAGCGGTGCGCTTATTTGGGCCAGATCCTTTGGCGGCGACCTGGGTGTTGCCGCCGACAAATTGTTTCTTGGCATTGATGAAGAACCTGTTCTTGCCGGACATTTTAACTCCACTTCGGTGGTCATCGGCAACACGACGCTGGTCAACGACAGCGCCGGTAATTTTGACATCTATCTGGCAAAGTACCAGGCTGATGGAACTCCGCGTTGGGCAGTAAGCACAGGAGGCCCTCAGGATGATATCCTGTACAATGCATGCACCGATAAAACAGGGAATATCTATGTTACCGGTTATTTTGAATCCGACAGCATCCGCTTTGGCTCAACAGTCCTGACCAGTGCAGCATCACAAGGAACAGCCAATTTTTTCCTCTCTAAATTGTCGGATGTACTCGGCATTTTGGGATTCAACGCTCCGCTCAGCGGTGCAAGTGTTTATCCCAATCCCATGACCGGTTCGGCAACCATACGCCTGAACAATCCAGACAACCGCGCGTTTGATTTTATTTTATACGACACTTTCGGGAAAGAGGTTAAACATACAGTCCTGCCAAACGAAAACGAGTTCGGTGTGCAGCGTGAATCGCTGGCAGCGGGGATGTATTTTTATGTGCTGCAAAACAAGGATCAGCACTGTGTGGGCAGAGGCAAACTGATCATTCAATGATGCGATGCATTTGAAATAAATAGGGTTCACTCAAAAAATCGACAACCTATTGGGGGACGAATCGCCCTGTGCGCTGGGAAGTCCACGCGGAGAGCGAACTTCAAGATGGCTGGCGAGAAGCGATGGCCTGTGCTGAAAAGCCATCTTGAAGTTGGTCCGCGTGGGGCCTTTTTTGCGTTACTTTCCTGCCCCGCCCCTCAAGCTTCCTGCGCGTCGGCAGGCGGGGTTGGGCAAGCAAAAAGCGGCAAAGACCTGGCAGGTCTTTGAGCGGGCATGTGTGAAAGCAAAAATTCCTTTGAACACAAAGTTCGTCCACGTTCTGCTTGGTGCAAGGGTTTTGATTGGAAACGGTATTTAGTATTGCATCTCATTGATGAAAATGAGACATTAAGTGTTGATTGAGTGGTGTTTGAAGGTGTTTGAGTGAACCCTAAATAGAAGAGACCGCTCAAATCAAGAGCAGGTGTTATCATCAGTTGCCCCCTCCTCAGGCTGATGAACGCAGATGTATCAAGACCTCGTTTTGATACATCTGCCTGGTATTGGTCTCCTACTTCTGTCCAGGGCTCACTCCTCCTTCTTCTGACCAGCGCTCACTCCTCCTTCATCACCACAAAAGTTCCGCTGAGCGAATCATGCCAGCCCGGGTTTCCGCCCAGATAGGAGAATGCATCAAACGGAATAAGCCGGGCAAACGATCGCCCCAGGATTTGTTTGAACGAGGGTTGCATGCCTTCTTCGGTCACCACCCGTGTCTTGGTCAGCAATTTTCCGATGGTTGCTCCCGTACTTGTTTCCATAACAATAAAGTAAGCGAGAAAGAGCGTAAGGGCAATAAGATTGATAATGATGGGGCTCTTAACTAAACTCGCATTCCCGGTCAACCCAAGCACTGCTCCTGTCAATCCAGCCAGGATATAAAAAAAGACGGTATCGATAAGCGAATTCAGAAAGCGTCTGCCGTTTCCGGCCAGATGATCCCTGGCGCTGTAGGTAGTGCTTAACACTGTTACCGGGGTGTCGAGAATTTGCTGTTCAAACATAGTTGGGGTCGTTCGTGGTATGATACCTGCGCTCTTATTGCGCACAGGTTTGCGCCAGGCTTCTGTATCGGCTATGGAGCAAACATAGCAAAAATAAGCAGGTAAACTTGTGTGCCCCGTATTCTTAAGTGGATCTGAAAAGAGATCTCTGAAGTATTCACACCCAAACAGTAGTCAACCAGTATCTATCCAACTGCAATTCTGCGGCTTGCCGGCCGGAAATACCAGGAGCAAACAATAAACACGGTTTGCATCAGGGGGCCAAGAATTGCTTTTCCGGTATCGCCGCAGATCAGATGCGAGATCAATGCCCCTGTCATGGTAAAAAAGAACCCTGCATAGGCCCATTCTTTCGCCAGTTTAAACCGAGGGATCAAGACAACAATGACCCCCAGTATTTTCCAGATGCCGAGTATGGTCATCATATACAGCGGATAACCCAGATGAAGCATGATATCGGCCAGGGCTTTTACCCCAACTACCTGCGAGATTCCGCTTGACATCATACCCACACAAAATAAACCGGTGGCAACCCAATAGATGACTAGATTTCTTTTTTCCATGTTTTGTTTTTTTAGTGATCTGTAATTGAATTTAAAATCAGTGTGCAGCTCCTCATGCCCATAACAGGAGCTGAATTGTTTCGAAGCGGTTGTGGGCAAGGCCCTTAATCATTCAACCCTTTCCCGTTGAGGATTTGTTTCAATGATTTTTCTACCCTCGATTCTCTGGTCTTTGATTGTTTTGGCGCCGAAAAATAGAGCATGTATCCTCTTTGCCGGCCGGGAGTCAATGCGTTGAATGCTTTTTTCAGGGCAGGCACTGCATCTAATTTGGTTTGAAATTCGGCAGGGATGCTGTATTCCGAAGTTTTTTTAAGTTCCACTTTCAAACCGGCCTTTTCCACTTCGATGGCTTCGTGGATATAAGCCTTCACCACAGGCGCCAGCCCGATGATTTCGCGTAAACCGGTAAACCTGATCTGACGGGCAGTCTGTACATTTTTTGTTTGCTGGATCAGGATGCCCTGGGAATCGTTCATCAAAACACCTTTGAAAAACAAAAGCGCACAGTAGTCTTTAAACACATGTATCAATACGATATTGGCTTCGTCTAACAGATAACAGGGACATCCCCATTTCAATTCTTCGGTCAGCCCACAGCCGAGTACAAGCGTTCTCAATTTCTCGATTTCTTCCTGCCACTGTTTGGCTTTGTTGAAATAAAAATCAACCCTGGGGTTCATTCTGGATTTTGCCATGCGGTGTTATTTTAATTTGATAACGATGTCTTGCAACCGGTTATGCGCCCTGTTGATGCCTGGGGCCATGCCTCCTTTCAGCATCTGGTTGCGCTGGGCAACAGATTCATAGAGCGTGTGAATGTGCAGCCGGCTGGTATCATCCGTTAGTTTTTCGAATGTCAGGAACTCGAGCTGGATACCAAAGGGCATATTCTCCATTTCAAACGTACGTGTTATCTTTTGGTCAGGGTCAAACTCGTGTATTGCCCCATTGAACCGGTAGGTATTTCCTTTTGCATCGCTTGTTTCGAATTGAAAGCTGCCGTGTTTTTTGTTTTCGAGTTTCAGGACGTTGGTGCCCATCCATTGTTCAACCAGCTCAGGTTCGGTATAGGCTTTAAAAAGCAGCTCCACGGGCAAATCAAAGACACGGGTAATCACCAGCTCCTGTGTGCCTTCTTCGGCGTTTATTTTTGTTTTCAGATCCACCGTCTATTGTTTTTTTGTTTTGTATTTCTTCATCACCGTTTCCAATGTATCAAACCTCTTCTCCCACAGTTTCCGGAAGGGTTCTATAAACTCGTCAACCTCAATCATTTTCTTTGCGTTGATGCGATAATAAATTTCCCTTCCGTTTTGCTCCTGCTCGAGCAATTGGCATTCGGTAAGTATTTGCAGGTGTTTTGAAACGGTGGGCCTCGATGTGCCGAAGTTGGCCGCTATGGCCCCTGCCGTCATGAATTGGGTAGAAACCAACAACAATATGGCCCTTCGTGTGGGGTCGGCCAGGGCTTGAAATACATCGCGTCGTAAGTTCATTGCGTAGTTATGTGGCTACAAATATAGAAGTTGTTTTTTATCCCGCAAATTCTGTTCATTAAGTATACTGCATGAACATGGGGATACAGACAGGCCCCCTTGGTGTAACCCATTCTCCAGCTGAAGAAGCCAGACAGGCAAACCACTTTGTCAGGTAAGCCAGATAGCTGTGGGGGCCTTAAAGTGACTAAAAACTGGGATAGAGCGGACAGAAAAGAGCAAGCAACACACTCCCTCCTGTTCCGATGCTGTAGTGATACGGGCTAATCCTGGAATGGGTACAAGAAGTGATTTTAGGTGAAGACGAATAGAAAATGATTTATTCGCCGTTGTGCCTCTCAGCATCCGATGGTCGGGTGAACACAATGGATAGCTGTGGAAGGAAGAACCGATACAAGGGAACATAATTTGCAGACGATGGAACATGATTCAGGCAACAAAACACCTGACTTCGTGCATACGTCAGGTAAAATCTATGCCATGTCAATTGACATGGCATAGATGGAAAGTGAAACAGACACGAATGCAATTGACATCGGTACGAAAGAAAATGAAATGGATGCGATGGAAAGTGAAACAGGTACGATGTAACATGAAATAGGTGAGATGGAAATTGAAATGATACAAAACACATCAAACAGGGTCTAAAAAGGGCACGCCCTGCTGTATAAAGCAAACAATTCGGCAGTTTGAACCGAAGCGATTGCGGTGTGTGAGATAGCCTTGACGTGTTTGATAAATGGATTGTGCAGTTTGTGCTGCGTTTTTTTACTTGTTCTGTCAAGCTTCGTTCACATCGCTCCACCTCTTTTGTTGTACATGATGCTTGCGTGCGTTTTTTCCATTTCGCCAGCATGTCGTGCTTTGTCAACAGGCTTTTCGGTACTAAACCAGGAGCGCAATGCTGGCCTGTAGTTTAGGTGTGCTGAATTACCGGATGCTTACTTTTTTTGTCCAGGTATGCGTATCGTCCATCATCTTCACAAAATACAATCCTGGAGGCAAATCACCAATGTCTATTGTCTCCTTGAAACTGCTTTCAGCCGGTACCATCACCCCCGACTCGAGCAGCTGACCGGCGGTGTTGAAAATTTGGTATTTGATAGGGCCTGTATGAGCAGCTCCTTCAACCTGGAATGAGCCCGTTGCCGGATTTGGATACAGGCCGACGGCATCGGAGTTGTTGTTGTCAGCAAGACCAAGCGAGGAGGTGGTGATATTGACATTGTCAATATAAATCCATTCGCCAAAATCCGAAATATTTTCGAACGCAAACATCACACTCGGGTTGCCGGCCAGGTTCCGGAGTTGAATAACCTCCCCCCTCCAGTTCGACGGCCCGTCTGGCGTCCAGCAATTGTTTGAACCGGTAATTGTTCCTGCCGTTGAAAGGGCCATTCCTCCTTTTTTATAGAGCGGGGCCCAGGTGTTTCCGCAATCGAAGGACGACAAAACGACCAGGGTGTCGGTCGACAGTTGGTTGTTTTGATCATATACCGCGTAGGCCACATCAAAATGCATGTTGGCCGTAGCCGATGCCGTCGAAAAATCGTACGTTGGGGTATAGATCCAACTCGTTTGCCCGATTATGGAAGGCGGCCCATCGCAATTATCAAATCCTATACAGTTCGAGCCTGTCCGTGCAACGGTTGTGACGACTACTCCCCCGGCCCCTGTTCCGGAAGGATTGTTGGAAGCCCAACCCAGCGGAAGGTCAACACTTCCTTCAAAGCCTTCGATCATGGGCAATGCCAGGCCCCTCTCGCCACTTAGAAACATGGAACTTGCGGTGTTGTTGGTTGAATCGCCATCGGTGGTATTGTTGGGCAGATTTGTGGTAGTGATAAAGGTATGTGGGCCAGGGTTAACGGCTATGCCCGGGAGTGTGACATCGGCCGTCTGGTTGAGTGGTAGTGAGCCTGTCCAGCTATATGTACGCATGGCCCCACTGTCAACCTGGTAATCTATCTGGCAAGTGGTAAGTGTATCTGTTCCATAGTTTTCTAAAGTAACCACCGGGTTGAAGTTCGGGCTGCACACCGTACCGCATGGCCAGGCAACTGTTTCGATCCCGGCATTCACCAGCCGAGGGGGTTGAATGCCAACAAGCACCTCCTGATCAAGCACAGGGTTAAATCCACCGGAAGTAGTAAGGTTGTCGGGGGTAAAATACCCGTCGTCAGAACCTCCCCAGCCCCAGTTCATGTGGAGTTTGTTGTTTACATCGTATCCATCGCACACCCAGCAATGGCCTCCCTGCAAGGAATCATCCCCTTCGTACATCACCGGACGGCCTGCGTTGAGATCTGTTTTGATGAGGGCAACCCAGGCAGAATCGGTAAACTTGCCGGCTGTTTTTTGATAGCCTTGAATGGTGCTTGCATCGTATCCGAAATACTGAACAAGGGCTATCTCGGCGCTGGGCCCTCCGCCGGCATCGATGGCCAGCGCCTCTGCCGCACTACTGTTGGCTGCATAATCCATATTGATGCTTACGCCGCATTCGTACATGAGTTTTGCCACGGCCAGATTGGGGGATGAAACATGTAACGGCATGGAACCGGCGTTCCAATTGAATGTGGTAGCGCTGAAATTGGCAGACAAGGTGCCCCACTGATTGGTATAACCTCCGGCCGTGCAATCGCAATACGAGGTGGAATCAAACCCTTTGGAAGGGTATTCCCAAAAACGCATCAGCTGGGCCATGGTGGTGGCCACACAACCGGTTACAGACTGGGCATTGCCAGTGCCAGGGCACAAGGCATTGTAATACGGGCTCTGGTCCCAGGTGGTCTGTACCAACGGGGCAACACTGGTGATGCCTGCCGGGCTTATACCCCCCATTTGATTTCGCGAAAGATTTCGGGAAGGGAAATTGTCGGTCCATTCCTGACGTATATCGGGTGTGGCCTCCACATGCTCTTTTTTTAGTGTGTTGATTTCATCGGCGCGTTTTTTCATCCAAAAACCAATGGTGCGATTTGCACATCCCGTAGGAACGACAAAATGCTTTTCGGTTGAATATCCGAGGATAGGGTGTGCTGCGTCATCGGCTGTGACGATCACGAATCCATCGTTTGTATTTACATCGAACACGTAGTACAAGGCATCGCCCGTTGCCGTGGCGCCTGTGTACACGAGTGTCAGTGTTTGAGGTTGTTTTGCCGAATTTTGGGCATAAAACATTGTGGCAACTTTTCTGGCCTCAACAGGGGCAACCGGTTTCGCGCAGAGTGCGCTGCACCCGAGTGTGAATGCGAAGAATGCTGGGATTGATTTTTTCATGTCTGTGCAGCGGTTTGTGTGGGTTCGTGTTTGAAAACAAGTACGTAGCTAAACAAGGGCATGCGAAACTGGTTCATCGCCAGGTGTGCGACCCCCGGTGATGCATACAGGTTCTGGTATTTGCAGAAGCTGCTTGAAAAAAAATGCTATTCAAATACAGTTATACATTCCCCTGATCAAGACGAACGTCAGACAGCAGGGGATGATTGACAAGAGGAAACAACAAATCGGTATTCTAAAGCTTGTTGTGAATTTGTTTACGTCGGGCAAGCTGGGGATGCTTAAACGTAAGGGGTTTGAGTTCGTGGCGTATTACTTAAACACGTTTAGCGTAATTCTACAACGATGCAAATATACAAAGATTGAAAACAGCTCCTTTAAACCCCCGCTTGCTTCTGGCAAACTTAATTCAGGCTGCAATGTTAATACAAAAGAAGAATTTAACCAGTGAGCTGTGCACCAATTTAAATGATTTACGTCACAGTATAGATGGAGGAGACCTACAGACAAACAACAATGTGCTGAAAACAACAAGAGGAGAGTATGGTCGGGAACATGGTCCAGATGTTCTGTCTGGTTTTTTATTTTACCCGATACTACTAAATCTTAGTGAAGCCTTCTTGGATACATTCTCCTGCTTACGTTTGTGGCAATGCAGGCAGCGGTTTTCGAATGCATGAAACCGGGTTTATCCCGCATTATTCAGTGTGAATCGGTCTTCCCGCTCAAAAGACTGACAGCACATGCACCCAGCGGGATAACCCGGATGCCCCCACACACAAGGCTTAACGCACGTTGCATTAGCCTGTTACACGGCAAATGAAAAATCCCGGTTTATGCACTCCGTTTGTTGCCTCGGGTCTTTTTTAGGTGATGTGATTTTACACGGGGCCATCATCTCTTTTGCGAATTTCAGGATCAACCCAAATGCCAATCGGGCCCAGGTATGATGGCAACGGCGCCTCCCCGGCGGGTCTTACACCTAACCTCAATTCAAGACAGCGCTGCTATTTCTGTGAGAACGGAGAACTGCACAAACGGGTGTGTGGAAGCTAGAGCCGGTTAAAAAGCCAGGTCTTTGCTACTCCCGCTGTAAGTTCACCTGGGCCTGAAGCGGTTTGTCAACCAGGAGGGGCGGGATTGATAATATAGCCTTGGCATCCATGAGCACAATTCCTTTGCCTTCGGCGAGTACGGTAATGGGGTTCAGGTCAAACCCTGTTATTTCCGGAAAATCGCTCACCAGTTGCGATAATTTTAATAAACAATCCACAAGGGCATTCATATCGCAGGCTGGCTGCCCCCTGTATCCTGTCAATATTTTGCTTCCCTTGGTTTCCATGATCATATCCACCGCATCCTGACGGTTTAAGGGGGCGAGCCGAAAGGCCACATCTTTGAACAGTTCAACAAATGTTCCACCCAGGCCGAACATCAGGAGGGGCCCAAAATCCTTTATGGTATTTGTTCCAACAATTACTTCCAGGCCTTTTTGCGAAAAAAACTGCTGGATCAGGAAGCCATCTATCTGGGCATCGGGCCTGTGCCGGGTTACACTTGCAGAGATATCCTCAAAAGACTTCCTTAACTCTGCTTCATTCTTCAGGTTTATTTTTACACCGCCTGCATCAATTTTGTGGAGTATGTCGGGAGAGATGATCTTTATCACCACCGGATAGCCAAGCTCCCTGGCGGCCTCTACAATTTTGTCCAGTGTTTTTTCAACACGGTAATCCACGGCCTTTAACCCATAGCATTGTAACAACGCATAGCATTCGGGTTCTGTGAGATGGGTCCTTCCGGTTCGGTTTGCCGAATCAAGGTATGCCGACACCCGTTTTTTATCTACTTCCATACGTTCGCAAGCCTGTTTTGGCTTCCGAAGGCATTCGGCATATCTTATCAAGGTGGCAAGTATGCGCACATCTGTTTCCGGAAAATCGAAGTTGGGGATCCTTGCTTTTTCCAGGATCCTGACAAAGGAAGGTTCGGGGTCGAGCGAGAGCAGATTGGCGAACACAGGCAGGGATGGATTTGCCCTGGCGAATGCACAAATACAGTTGGCTATGGCATCCATATCTGTTTCGCCGGTGGGCAAGATCGAAACAAGGAGGGCATCCATATTTTTATCTTTTGCAATGGCGGTCAAAGCCCTGTCCAGGCGGTGCTCATCGGCATCGCCGATGATGTCAACCGGGTTATGGATATTGGCGGTAGGGGGCAGGGCCTTTTCAAGCGCATCGAGCGTACGCTGCTCAAAAGTGGTCATTCTCAGACCGTTTTTTTCGATGGCATCGGTTGCAATCACACCCATGCCGCCCCCGTTGCTGACAACCACAATCCGGTCGCCTTTCGGACGGGCCAGACCTGTAAACCCTTTTGCCGTTTCAAACAAGTGGGATAATGTATCCACCCGTATCACCCCGCATTTCGTGAACAGGGCATCGTAGGCCACATCGGAGGATGACAGGGCCCCGGTATGCGATTGTGTTGCGATTGCTCCACGCGCTGAACGCCCTGTTTTGATAATGACAATGGGTTTGGCCGCTGCACTGGCCCTTTGGGCTGCCTTCAAAAAACGGGCAGGGTTGCTTATATCTTCGGCGTAAATGGTTATCAGTTCGGTTTCTGCATCGTCAACCAGGTATTCAATCACATCGCTTTCGTCTGTCAACGCCTTGTTCCCGATGGAAATAAATTTGGAGATGCCCAGATTATGCTGGTGTGCATAATCCAATGCGGCAACCCCGATGGCCCCGCTTTGAGAGATCAATGCCACATTTCCGGCATTGGGCATCTGCAGTGCAAAATTGGCATTCAGCCTCACTCCGCCGTGGGTATTGATTACGCCCAACACGTTGGGGCCGATTAAAGCAATATCGTGGGTCTTGCAAATGGTGATGAGTCTTTCTTCCATGGCCTTGCCCGCTGCCCCGATTTCCTTAAACCCGGCCGTAATCAGGACAATGCCTTTAATGCCCTTATCAGCGCATTGCTGCACAATCGGTTCGGCTGCTTCGCGGGGCACGCACACCACAGCCAGATCAACAGCATCGGGAATAGCGCCTACAGACTCATACGTTTTTATGCTCAGAATCCGGGTATGTCGTGGATTGACAGGATAAACCGTTCCCTGAAAACCGGAGGACAAGAGATTGGATAAAATGGCATTGCCAACAGTTCCGGGGGTTGGAGAAGCACCGACCACCGCCACCGATTCGGGTTCGAAAATATATTTGAGTGAGTTCATGTGTATCAATATGAATGAGTATGGGCCTGGATACTCGTGAAGCCCTCGTGCGAATCAATACGCACAGATCCATCTGAAATGCGTATGGTGAAAAACTACCCATCCTGCACACGCGTGCATACATCAAACGCGATGGCTGCTTCAAGCAAGCCCGCGAAGGTAGGCTATTCGGGAATGGAGAAACAATGATTTATCGCACCCACCCGTATGATTTATCCAGGTTCGTTCATAAAGTCTGTTGCTGGTACAATCGCTTACACCCGGTTTTTTTAAACCCGGAATATCCAAAATCAGCCCCATCAGATTTGCATGAAGAACTCTCCTGTCAGTCTGCCTGGCCAATTCATCCTTCTATTGGCATAGACAAGGCTATGCCCAGGGGGAGATGCCCTTGTTCTCTTATTCTTTTGGAATAAACCGGGATTTTGGAAAAGCCGTGTAACAGGCAAATGCAACGTGCGTTAAGCCTTGTGTGTGTGCATCCCGGTTATCCCGCTGGGTGCATGTGCTGTCAGCCTTTTGAGCAGGAAGGCCGATTCCTAATGAATAATGCGGGATAAAAAAACCCTGCCAGGTTCACTGGAGGGTTCAGAAAGGATAGGTTAGCTTGCCTTTACTAGGGGACAATTAGTTTTGTTGTTTGCGTCTTACCATCGCTTACCAGCATTAGCAGATAGGTTCCGGCGCTCAGGTGATAGTCTTGTAAATTAAGCACGCGGCTGTGTTGCCCGGCTGTTAGATTCTCATCGCTTACCGAAGCTACCAACGCACCGGATGTATTGTAAATGTTAATGTTTGATTTGGCGTTATCGGTGTTTACCTTGTAGGCAACGGTGATGGTGCTGTTTGAAGGATTGGGGTACACACTCCATACATCTGTTGTTTTGAGATCTGCAACCGCTGAGGTTTCTGAAACCTCGCTTTTTGTGGTTTGCGCACAGTTGTTCGTTACGGTTAATTGGGGAACATAACCTCCGATGGCTGTAGCAGGGTTGCTGCCAACTATACGCATGATATAGGTGGCGCCTGCGGGAGTTCCGGCAGGAATGGTGGCGGTGATGGTTCCGGTAAGCGCCGTCGTCGCCACCTTGGCAATTGTGATGGCATTTGCCCAATTTCCACCCAGGGCTATTTGTACTGTAAGTGTATTGCCTGCGCCAAAGCCCGAACCGCCGTCGAGTGTTGCTTTGTATGTAACTACAGTCTGTGCGCTTTTTGTGGCAGATACGCAAAATGGCGTCCCTGTCACACTCGTTATCGTGAGTATATTTCCTCCTACTAATAATGCAGGTGCGATAGTGCACGGCGCGGCTTGCAGGTTTGTATTCATCAAAACAATGCCGCAAATAATTGCCAGGCATGTGCTCGTCACATTCTTTTTCGTTTTCATGGCTTTCGGGTTTTAAGTGTTGTTTTGTTGTGGATTATGTCTTTATATGAAACAAACATACGTTGAATAAGGAATACAGAATAAAAAAGTATACCAACCGGAATATTAAGTATATAAATAAGCAGCGGGCGGTTCGGCTGAAATAAACATGGAAACCGTAAGACATAACCCTGCGAAGTTCTTGTAAACATAGGACAAAGCGTTGATCCTTAAATCCTCCTTTTAGGTTCGTATGCTTCTGTTCAATATCCGCCCGGTTTTTACCGGCATGCGCCGGGATTCTTTCACTTTTCAGTGTAGGCGAACCCCAAACCCGAAATTCACAGTATGGTCAGATGATTTCGGGTTTGCCTGGAGACCGGTACCGCTTTTCATGTTGAAAATGCGATAGCTCCAACCGGTTGATGCAGACAGGTATTTTTTAAATTTCCTCTTTTCGGATATTTATGTACAGTTCTCCAAAAGCCTCAGACGGCAATTGCTTATGGGCATCTCTAATAACCCCATCCAAACATGCCCTCTCCTTGGGAGAGGGGCAGGGAGAGGTCAAGAAAGCGGGGTTATTAGAGATGCCCTTATGACAGAAAACAGTTCGCCGCCACTAAAAATACCTGCTTAGCGAATTCCGGGTTTCTTCGCATGCGCTAAACGGGTTATTTAAGTATGTTCGTCCAGCAGCTGAATATTTCACCTGAACCGTAGTATTTAACAGACAAATCACTATTATTTTATTTAAGCGTTGGTTTTGTGTCTCAAATTCCGGTATCTTGCACCTGAATTCAAATTCATCCAACAAAACAAATCAAATTCGTGTAATCGCTTTGAGGAAAGGCCCGTGTTCTGGTGGTTCTTTTCACCCAATGTGCTGATTCTGCTTCCAAGCCAGGTTCCTGGTGTTGAAATCTGTTTATTTGTATATATATGCGTACCGTGTTTAATCTATAATTTAATCAATAACCTCTCTAAAATGAAAAAATTTACTCATCACATCGGCATACTTTTAAGTTGCCTTTTATTGGGCCTGTTTGTAAATGCCGGGATGGCAACGAACAGGGGTTTAACCGTGAACCCACTTTGTTCGACTCCGGTTGTTGCTACTCAACCCAATAACGCGGTAGCTTGTTCGGGTTCGGATACTTCGTTTACCGCGGTATCGAATACTCCGGGTGTCACCTATCAGTGGTTTCTTAGTTTGGATGGAGGGGCCACGTTTAACTATATCGTCGGCTCAACTTCGACTACACTTCAAATCACTGCCCCGGCCGTTTCTTTG
>Ga0206851_1161_pt1 | contig 17271 bp, 11 predicted proteins | sample Alteio_BWOrgCont_13_FD_152904 | JGI IMG/M metagenome (GOLD analysis project Ga0206851, IMG submission 152904) | Enriched cells from forest soil in Barre Woods Harvard Forest LTER site, Petersham, Massachusetts, United States -... | ecosystem: Environmental > Terrestrial > Soil > Temperate forest >... | reverse complement strand
TAAGCGTTTTTGTGCTGGAGCCTGAAACCGAGAGGTTGTTATACGAAATTACGGCATTGCCCTGTAATGTGGCAATGTTTTGAGCCGTGATTCCATTGTAACTTACCGTTCCACCGTTGGTGTTGATGGTGCCACCGGCAGTCCAGGTCTGGTTTTGAGTAAGGGCCCCGGCAATACCAATTGTTCCCGACGAGAGGGTTAAGGTGGTACCCGCTCTTGCCCCTGAAATGGTCAGACTGTCGAAGTTAATGCCTGCGGCTCCTCCGCCAGGGCCGTTGATAGATTGATTGGCTACAGCCGAGTAGTTGACACAGTTTGCATTTGTTGTAAAATCAACCACAGCGCTGGCTGCTAAAATAGCCGCAACCGGATCGCTCAAGGTAAGGATAGAACCGATACCGTTTTGCAGGGTACCGGGGCCGGTAATGGTTCCTCCAATGGTAAGACCAGTAGGGCTTGTCCTGACATTGTTGATGGTGGTTTTGCCCGCCGTACCAAAAACAACAGCGCCGGTAATGGTAAAGGCCGTGCCGCTGATAGTCTGGTTGTTTGTACTGAAGGTGTAGATGCCGGCGCCGGAGGTAAACCCGGCTACGCTGTTATAGGCGAGGCCGCCTTCGAACGTTGGCACCCCAGCTGCTGTAAAGTTCCAGATACCACCTGCATTGATTGTTACAGCCCCCACAAAAAGGTCGGCACCGGCAGCATTGTTGTCTGCGAAGGTACCTGTGATTGAACTTGTGCCATCCACTGTTAATGCGAAGGTAGAAACCTGCAAGGTAGCGCCTGTAGCGATGGTCAGGTTGTTATTTACGATGGTGATGCCGGCAAGGGCAGCGCCACCGGTACCGGAGATGGTAAGATTCTGGTAGTTATTTGTAAGAAAGACAGTTTGTGCAGCGGCTCCGGTATAACTCACCGTACTTCCGGAGGCAGCGGTGGTCGTGAAGGCTGCAGGAGCAGTAACGGCGCCCGCATAATTCAGTTGGTGTGCCAATCCTGCCCCGGTCATTAAAATGGTTCCATTGGTAGCGGTTCCCAAAATCGTGACGGTTTCGGCTCCGGTAGATCCAAAATCTAAGGTACTGGCGTTCCATCCACAATTATTTGTAACGGTGATCCCAGTCATACCGGTACTTCCGTTGAGCTGCATGGTAGTACCTGCGGCGTTTGCTGTAAGAATATAGAAGGAGGGGTTGGTGGTACCGCCAATAACCTGGGTAATAACGCCCAAACAATTCATCGTTCCGATGGTGGCAGTAAAAGGAGCATTGAAGGTGAGGTTGCCATAAAAGTTCATGACCTGGTTTGCGTTATTCGTCAAACCACTGCCACCTACGGTGAACGAATTGAAGGTGTAAATCCCCGTGTTTCCTGAAATGGTGGTTCCATTGATCACGATGTTTATATACCTGACGGCACTAAAGCGGAAATTGATTGTTCCAAGGTTTGATAAATTGCCCCCAACCGTTAATGTACCACTCTGTGTTCCCGCATTTTGAACTTCAAGAAAAGCACTGGCAGCTACCGACACATTGCCGGTAACAGTTAATGAAACCACAGCGCCGGTGCTGATATACTGGAGTGTTGCAGCAACACCTCCGGTTCCGACGGTTAAACTGGCTATGGCTATGGCAGGAGTGACGTCAAGCGTAATGGTGGAGCCATTGATAATCGTAACATTTCCGCCTTGTCCGGCCTGACCGGGATACGTACCCGTACCGATTGTCCACGCTCCAGCCTGGTAACGCTGCCAAGAACCTGGAGCTGACCAGTTTCCGCCAACACCTAAGCTCTGGAAATCGCCTGTTACCTGCGCTAAACCGCTGGAAATCATTCCTAAAAGGAAGAGAACTTGTAAGTAAAACCTTTTGAGAGTAGCTTTCTTTTCCATAGTCATAAAATTTTATTGTCCTATTCCTCCGTTGAGCAGGTGCCGTTCAAGAATCATAGCTATATGTAATGAAAAGTGTTGGCCTAGGTAAGTTATACGCATATTGATAAGCTCATGTTACGAATTATATCATACTTTCGTCAGAACTCTGGAATCGACCGATGAATTTAGAAGGATGCTTGATAAATCCGAATAATGTATCGAATATTAATGTATTCCGAATTTCAATCAGGCAAAACACGCGAATTTTCCTGAATTATTAGCATTATTAATGGAATTTACATTTCCTGCCTCGCCCCGAAATGCCAAGATAATTAGATATTTGATTATACGAAGTATAATGTATTGTGAAATATGTATTTGTTATGTTTCGGGCCATTTAATCCTGTCTTTTCAATTTGTCTGAATGTACCAGGTTGAGTTACCGGTGATTAATAGAGCGGATGGGATTGGGGGGCGGGGGGGGCGTATGCCGGGAAGAAGTTTGAGCGCTGCGTGCTCCAAACCTTCCGCCTTTTGATTCAAATCCCCGTCTTCCGGCATAGGTTTTCCGGAGGGAAACAACGGCTTTGACCGAAAAAAAACCTGAACCATCCGTACAGGGAGGATGATTCAGGTTTTCGGGTGGTGGACATCGCCGGTCTTGAACCTGTCACAACATCTGATTAATTACCAGGTAGTTCTATGATATTAAAAAGAGGAGGACACCGAATAGGACACTTTTTGCCGGAATTGCTTTACTAAATGGCTCCTCGCTTTTTTATGTATTTTAACAGCGTAAAATGCAAGGAAGCATGAGTTAAACTCAAACTGGGGGACAATTTGCCCCCTGCTTGTATTGATTTAATCAAGCAACAATAATTATGAAAAGGCAACCGGTCAGCTCAAGTATGATTAGCAGCATAGGTTATGAACCAGAATCAAAGACATTAGAGATAGAATTTAACACCGGAGCTGTTTGGCAATATTTGGATTTTCCGAAGAAATCATGGAAGGATTTTAAAAATGCAGATTCCATAGGAAGATATTTCCGGGATTACATACAAGATAGCTACGAGGAGGTGAGGATTGCCAGAAAACGATACTAAAGATTTTAGCTCATTATTTTCCAGTGTCCGGCTTTTGTTGAACCAATCCTTTCTAACACATTCTTTTCTTTTAATTTTTTGATATTATTCTCAATGGCAGTCGTACTGATCCCTACCTTTTCTGCCATTTCGGGAATACTAACCAGCGGGTTCACCCACATCATTTCGAGGATCTTGCATTCGTTTTCACCCAACCTATCACCCAACCTATCACCCAACCTATCACCCAACCTATCACTCAAGTTCTTCTTAACCGTCAACCAATCATCAGATTTAGTAACCGCCTGCACGCCTTTGGCTACAAAATGAAAGGTAACCTTCGTAAAATCCTGCCCTTGTTCAAATTCAGGCTTTGTTCCGGTATATTCCTTCCATCCATCAATCATTTTGTCAAAACCATAACCTGCATTTTCAGCCAGTTTAACTACCCTGAACAGCTTGGCAATAATCGGGTTGCGGGGCATGGAAATATCTTCTTTCATGATCTGCTCAAGCGATTTCGGCAAAGCTCCCGGATTAAAGAACTCAATCCGGTTGTCAAAAACACGTATCCGTGGACGGGCCGCGCTATAATAATCAGCGTGCATGAGTAAATTTACCAATGCCTCACGCAAGGCGTTCAATTGCGGGTAATCTTCTTTGGCGAGCCCTTCTGAAGTCAGCTGAAACGGCAAGTCCAGGTAACGTCTCAGCCGGTCAAAAATGGCGAAATAATACTCCCACAGGTTTTCCTGTTCATCAATACGGAAAGAGTAACGAGCAGAGGCATCCGAATAACTTGTGCCCGGTATTTCAAGGTAATCAATTCTAAAATCAGGAATAACGCCCTGTATCGAGTCCTCTTTTCCAAAGAAAAACAACCCGCTAAAAGTCAGGTTTCCACCGGATATGGCCCTTATCTTTTGCAAAAATTCCTCTTTCTCCAAACGATTATAAGGATGGGCAGGATTAAATCTTGACAGGTAATCGCGGTAACGTTTAAAGGATTGGTCATTAATATCTTTGACAGATGATCCTGGGAATATACCTGAAGTTTTCGTGCCAAAGGCCTGGTCGCGGTAAAGAGCATCTATTTCTTCTTTGGTAGCACGTTGGTCACCACTTGCGGTACGAATAAAGGTATTGGCCAGAGTATTGAAATAGACCGGTTTTTTATCCGAAAGCGGGATGTAAAACGCGAGCACAGTTCCTTCAGCAAATTCATGTTTTCTGCAATCGGGAGTAATTTTTACATTGAATTTTTCACCCCGCAGAATGTTGGTAAAATCCTGCTCTGTTTTTTCAGGATGCTTAACTCCTGTAATTGTAAAATTCTTACCGGTTTTCTGAACGCCAAAAACAAGCCAGCCCCCTCCGGTATTGGAAAAGGAGCTGACCGTCTCCCAGGAATTTTTTGGGACTTCCAACGAGGCTTCCTTGACTTCAAAATCCTCCCATTCAATATCACCAAGCTTACGGATTAATTCTTCCTTCTTCATTGCTTCTGCAAATTAACAAAAAGATAGAAATAGGATTAGAAAATGTCCCCCCTTTGATTTCTGAAGGTTTGAAATGTATTGAAATGAAGGTCATTGTAATTGTATTCGAGTATTCTGGTGTCCTATTTGAGAAAATGACATTAGGACACCACAGGGTAGAGAAAAATTGAGTCAGATTGATACCCCGAAAAAGCAAAAGCCCCATAAACATTGAAGTTTGTGGGGCTTTGATTCCAATTGATTCTTAGGTGGTGGACATCGCCGGGTTCGAACCGGCGACCCCTGCCTTGTCGAGGCAGTGCTCTAAACCAGCTGAGCTAGACGTCCGTTTGATTCTGCAAAAGTAAAAGAAATTTGGGTTCTCGGGCGTAAAACTTAGTCTTTCGGCACATGGAACCCTTCCTCATCGGTTACCGTCAGTTTATCCAGATCCAGAAAACCTTCTTTGACCCCGATCGTTAACACATGTACACCCTTTTTCTGGGCTTCCGCAGGGAGTGATACCTTGAACCATTTCCAGGACAGTGTTTCGGGTAATTTGATGCTGCCGGCCGGTTTACCCGATTGTTGATCAGACACAGAAACGGTCACACTCCCGTTTCCTTTATACCTCAGCCAGACAAAAGAAGGATGCCCGCTGTCTTCTTTCCGGCAGAAGGAATAATCATAGGTACTCTTTCCCCGGAGATGCAGGAAGGTGGTGAAATCAGAAAAATTCCCGGCTGTGCCTTTCGAGGATGTTTCGAGGTTTATGAGGTCGGTTTCGGTATCGGGTGTTTCGGCTTCGAAACAAAAGTTTGACGACCACCGGTCGGGATGTGCATTTTCATGCCAGCTATCGAGCTGATAGAAAAGCGTTTTACCATCCTGTAACTTTTCATAGACATACACACTGCCCTGGCGGCGTACTTCGAACGTAAGCGCCTCCTTGCCGATGAGTACCGTGACCATTTTCTTTTCCGGAATTTCGCCCGAATCGTTCGAGAAAGGCTGGTAGGTGGCTGCGATCACATATTTCTCTTTTTTAGTGTGTTTGCGTGCGGTGATGAGCATGTGCCTGTCCGACACCGGGTATGAAATAATCGGCATGCCGGCGGTATCCCTGAGTACATTTCCGTTGCGGAGCACGTCCTCAAAACGACTGGTTACCGCCTGGGCGTAGGCAGGCATTGCAGCCTGCCAGGCATAGCCTGCCGGGTCATGAAACGGTGCGCCCAGATTGAAGTAGCCCACATAATAAAACTCGGCCCCCACTACGGCCAGGCATTTCAATAAGCCCAGCCACTGACCGGGTCTGATATCCTCGCTTGAATTTTCAGACCATCCGGCTGCTACAAACGGACTGAAAAGATAATCCCCATCCCTGATCTCCACCTTACGGCCTGATTCAATCCAGCTCCATCCATGCCAGGGCCCCTTCCATTCTTTCCAGTTCGAGGGCCAGCGCGGATAGAAATCGGGTGTGGAATAGTAAATGCCGTTTCGTGCCGTCATGCATTTTTTAAGGATAGGCCAACTGAAACGATCTATCGGCCCGCCTTCGACCGTATAAAAGCTAAAAGCCGTATGTTTCAGGGCAGGGATTTCGTTTAAGAACGAAGCTGAATAACAGTTGCGAATGCTCAATTTACGCACGGCCATGAAATCAACCCACGAATCTATTTTCATAGAATCCTTCATCCGTATAAGCGCCTTGTCCTGACGTATCGCATCCAGCTGATAGGGTCCTGGGGCTTCTTCACCATTTTCATTGATGAGGTCGACCGGTCTGTGCAGGAAATGCAGGATGCGGTTTAGGTAATATTTTTGGGTTTCTCCGTCAATGTGTATGAGTGAGTCCGGAAAATTGAATGTGATTTCTTTTTGCGCCCGGCCATAGAAATCAAAGTTTAGATAGAGCGAGGCAGGGAGGTCATCGCTTCGTATCATCGAAGAGGCCGACGGATAACCAATCTCCCGGGGGCTGCAGGCCATCCAGTTGGTGATGATATGTAACGGCACTTCTGGATATTCATTGGCCAGATGAATCGTGAGCGGACACGAGGTGTCTCTTCCGCCTGAGTTGTTGAATGCAACACCTGCGCCTGCAATCACAATCCCGTAGTTCCAGTTGAGGATGAGTTCGCGCTGAACCAGAACCCCATTACGCACTGCGGCATCGTTGCTGATGCCGGGTTGTCCGGCTCCTCCCATAAAATAGGGATCCATCCAGTTAAACAAACGGGCGAGCTTATTGCCGGGCAGATAGCGTGGAGCTGGATAATGCTCCAGCTGCTCCAGCGCAGGTTTGACTCTGGCCGCATATTGCGACTGTTCGGGATGTTCAGGCGTGTTTTGCGCGGATGCTACACCGGCCCGGAGAACAAGGGAACACAGGATACAAAGACTCGTTTTCATGAGGTAAAGATAGGGAATGATAGAAAAACGCCTCAACCCCTGAATTGTGTTTGCCGGATGCCAACCGCCTTGCCTGACGTTGTTTTTGCCGTGAAAAGAAGGAATCCAATCCGGTCGTTCGAACCGGCGCAGCATGTCTGGCATTGGCAGACCGGCCAGAGGCGCCACCTTGTCATCCTGAATGCGTTCACAGGAAGTAAGCCCCTCCTTTCTGATTTCTACGTTGCGCCACACGAGCCCGGTTGACAGGCTTCTGCGCCTGAAAAGCCGGTAGACGTGTTGAGATTTATTGTTTGATTATTTTCTTTGTTCCAGACAACCCATTGCTGGTCCTGACCTTTAGAAAATAAATACCCGCTGCTTGCGAGGAAAGATCAATGACAGGTTGCTGGCTTGTTGTTTCTGTTTTCGAAACAAGTTCACCCAGGAGGTTGTCGATTTCCAAGACATACGGGCCTTGGGTCTGCGCTGTGGCAATCTGTACTGAAAGCTGTCCTGTTGTTGGATTTGGAAAAAGCACGAACGACAATTCTTGCAATGCATATTCAAAGATGGAGTACGGATAGGCCGTGGCAACAATCGAATCGCAAAATGTATTCGAACCGCAGGCATTCGAAACGGTAAGACATACCTGATACTTTCCGGCTTGATGATACCCGTGGAAGGGGTTTACATGTATACTGTCAGAAGTGCCGTCGCCAAAAGTCCACTTTCTTTTGCTGGCCCAGGTCGAGGAATCCATAAAATAGTAGTTCGGATGAACCGTAAAACCTGCCGTTGGAGCTACACAGCCGCAGGCATTGTTCGTGGTAAGCGGGGTAGCAACAGCGGTTGCAACCTGGGGAGAGGCTATGCTGTGAAGCGTGGCCGAGGTTCCCCCAAAGGCCTGCACCGTGCCCAGGCATTGCACAAAGCTGTAGGTGGTGGATGAATCATTGCAGGTATGGTTGCCCAGGGCATCGGTCTTGATCAGATAAAAATCACTCTGCCCGGAACTGAAATTTTTTGTCGATCCACCTACGGTAGCATCCCCGTCTTTGTCTTGCAGTACAGTGTTCGAAAAATTATTGAGTATCCCGCCGATGCGTTCTTTCCACTGAAAGTTGAACAACGAATCGGTCTTTACCAGCACGATAGCAGAAAGACCCTGTGAATAAGCAGACGACGTGTCTGAGGAGGAGATCAGATACCCCTTGTCCTGACAGCGGTAAAACGACGATTTCGGAGCCTTCCATGAAAAAATCTTGGCCCAGTTAAGCGTACCGGCGGTATCTGTCTCCAGCATACACAAGGAGCCGGCAAAGTTGCCCGAAAGCAGCAGTTTCGCCGGTGTCTCCATGATCAGGTGAAAGGCATCGGGCATGTTGCTTCCGTTGTAATCGGGCCACACCGATTTGGCCCAGAGCATTGCACCGGTCTTGCTAAACTTCGAGAGAATGGCTCCATTGAGGTGAACGCTGCCCCCGAGCACGTAATAACCCGAATCGAGCGTAGCTTGTACCACATCATACCCACTTTCATCATGACCCGAGACAGCCGCCGTGGCCCATAAAAGCGTCCCGGCCGAATCTGTTTTTTGAAGCACAATGCCTCCATTGTCCGATTTTTTACCGGTGAGTATATACCCATGATCGAGCGTAGGCATTACATGGTAAAAACAAAAAGTGGAATCGTAGGTTTTAAACCAGGCAATGCTGCCTGCTGAATCTGTTTTTAACAGATAGCCCTTTTGCCCGGTGTTTGATGAATCGTAGCCGTTGCAGATGGCATAGCCTTTGTCGGCCGTCTGAACAAAAGAAGCCGTATGCTGCACCTGGGTGGCAGGCAGACAAGGGATGGAATATTGCTTTGACCAACTCAGGACTCCCGATGAATCGGTCTTTGCCAGGAACAAAAAACCCGCACGTGATCCGAGGAAACAATAGCCATGATCGGTGGTTTGAATAAATTGTTGCGTTTGTTCGTCGAGCGGGGTGCCGTATGTTTTTTGAAAAGTGGTCTGGGCTGTTGCAGATACAACATAGAAAATACAAGCAATGAAAAACAGTTTAGATTTCATGTGGCGGATCATTAGGAGTGCTACGGGTTGGTATGGGGGGCAAGATAAGGAATAACCCAGAACAAGCCAAGAAGCGGGCGTGTCCCAAAATGATTACTGGTTTCTGTTTGTCAACTCAAACGGCAAGCCTTTTTTGGAAGAAGGCCGCGAGCGCAGTTCCGTTCCCGAATCAGGACACCCGAACGAAGGAGTGGGGTTTAAGGATCCTGCATTTTTATCAGATCATAAACAAGGCCCCAATCAAGACCAGGGCCCTCACCACATACCAGAAAAGATTACATTTGCGTTCATCACTTTTACAGCGCTTGCCCTGCCGTTGAACGGTTCCTGTTTTTTTTGGAAATGCTATTCATCCCAAAGCCTGCCTATGGAGTTGTGTCTTTATTTTTTCAACTAAAAGCCGTTTATATCAACCCGAAATGAAAACAAAAGTTATCCTGTTTTGTTTACTAACCGTGAGCAGTCTGCAGAGCATTGCCCAGAGCACCCTCACCGCTACGTTGGTCAACCGTAAATATGGGTTTGGCTATCCCAGCCTCACCAGGAAGGATAATATGGGTTATCCGCTTATCGAATCGCTCGTCATTCCTGCTATTTATGAGGCCACCACCAATATGCATTTTACGGCCGAATACGAAGACCTGGTCGGGGTAAACCTCGATCTGAAATGGGGGTATATTGATGCCACGGGTGCAACCAAAATTGCCTTTAAGTATGAAGAAGCCAGTTATTTTCACGAAGGCCTTGCTCCTGTAAAACTCAATGGCAAATGGGGCTTTATCAACAAGACGGGGGCCACAGTCATTCCTTTTAAATACGACGATGCCGGTAATTTTTTCGATGGCCTGGCCCTGGTCGAGCTTGGAGGAAAGGTTGGGTATATCACAAAAGCAGGGTCCATAGCCGTTGCAATAAAATACGACAAACAAACCGATGCCGCCGTTAAAAGATGCTACCACTGCGGGCCCCTCTATGCCTTTACCAACGGCAAGACAACCGTGGTGCTCAATGGGAAATGCGGGGTAGTCGATACCAGGGGCGCCTTCACCCCCTGCGCCGATGAACCACTCGATACAGCAGTCTTTACCGGCATCGTCAATTCAAAAAAACTTGGCATCTGGGTCAAGGGCAGCTGCCCCACCAATCAGGACATCCGTTCAATTACCCTGAACGACAAAGAAATCAGCAGCATGTCGACCAATTTTGACAACCAGATGATGTTCCAGGATCTGAGCATGTTTAAACCCGGTCAAAAAATCACCCTTAAAATCATCCATGCAAAACAATGCACTTATCAGCTCAAAGGCGATCAAGGCTTCGACCTGGGCGCGGGACAGGAAAATATGGTGATCATAGAAACCCCACGCATACAGGCCGGGGTAGATTCTACCATCATCACCGGAAGGATCAACAAGGATTTTGCGAATATGTTTATTCAGTCTGAATCAAAAGGTAGGGATGACATAAAAAAAATATACCTCAATGATGAAGACATTACCGCAAAATGCAGCGGAGGGGCCAGAAGGATTATTAACCTGGGAGTACTGAAATATAAAAAGGGTCAAAAGGTAACGGTTAAAATAATCCATAAAAAAGGAGTTGTCGTAAAACAGCTCGATCCCAAGGTGGTTGAATAAACAGCTTTGTTCATACTCCAACGCGATTGGGCATGGGGCTCGACATTTTCATTACAGCTGTATCTTTCGGGATGTTTGTCGTTATAGGTTTAAAGTGTGTATGAAAAACCTCTTCTCTGTTGTCCTGTTTTTGTGTCTTTCCTTTTCCGGACGGCTCTTCTGTCAAACAAACACCATCAAGGTATCAAAACCGGGCGCTGCCCGGGTTGTCGATTCAAGCGCTCATTTGATGAGAGCGCTGTTTGTCTATGTCAGGATCAGTTATAACCTGGCAGGGAACAGTAAAAGTTTCAATAATGGTGATGGTGGGGTTAGTTTTATGCTGCCTCATGGTTTCGGCATTGGCCCCGAGATTTCATTGGTAAACCGGACGTTTGACGTAACCGGTTATAATGTACAAACCGGCGCTTCAGAACCTTTGCACAAAAATTCAGAAGTGGAGATGCGTTATCTGCGTATGCCTGTCTGTATGCGTATAGAAGCAGGCGCCCGATCTCTTATTACGTTCGGCATTGCTCCCAGTTATCTGCTTACCGTAACCAACACCGATCAGCTTCTGACGCGTGCCGATTTTTATTCCTTCAATCTCCGGTATTCCGGCAGCATCGGGCGCAATTTTTACATCCATGGAAGAAACCACAAATTTCTGTTTCACTTCTATTATGCACTCTGGTTCGGGGCCGATGTTCAACCCAATCTGCAAACCGAAGAGGTGCGCGACCCCAGCGGTAAGTTATTGTACAACCAACGCAGCCGTAACTATCAGATAGGGCTCGAGGAACGCATCGGGATTCACTACAGCCATTAGTGTGGGATGGATTACGTACATGGCGTGTCTTGCTTTGGATTTAACACGGAGAACACGGGGAGGCACGGAGGATTGCTCAAACCTACCGTGTTTCTCTGTTCTACTTGTATGGGCGGAATCAGATTTCAAAACAAGGTCGAGGGATTAATAACCTCAAGGGCATCTCTAATAACCCCGTTTTCTTGACCTCTCCCTGACCCTCTCCCAAGGAGAGGGCATGTTTGGAAGGGGTTATTAGAGATGCCCTTGTTTATAATCGTTTGCGCATAACCGCCAAGGAGCTGAAAATGCCGTAACGTGGGATGTGTACTGTGGAAGATGATTTGTATGCGATGGAAAATGATTCAGGCTGCAAAACACCTGACTTCGTGGCAAAGTCTGCTCAAACCTGTACGATTTCAATTGACATCGGTGTCATGTAAAATGAAATCGTACACATTTCAATTGACATTGTTGCAAAAGAACAGGACATCGGTGCGATTTCAATTGACATCGATGCCATGGAAAGTGAAATGTGTACGATTTCAATTGACATCGTTAGAAAAGAACAGGAAATCGATGCAATGTCAATTGAAACGTGTACGATGGAACAGGAAACCGGTACGATTTCAATTGCAATGTGACAAAATTCAACAAAAAGGGCAGAAAAAGGAAGATGTCTGAATTGTGATTCTTTTGATTAAAGTGATTCAACGATTATAAGTTAACCTGCGGTTGTGGTTCTCCTGATTAACATCCCATTCTTCATAATCATTAAAAAAATGGCAAGAATCAAACATGAATCAGGTTAATCATCACAATCACTTTAATAAATGTATTCCAGACCCCATAAATTTACTATTTCTTTTTATCCGATTTCTTTGAACTTATTTTCTGTTCCAATTGTTTCAGCTCATCCAAATCATTTTCATCGGCCTTTTTCGCTTCTGTTATTTTGCGTTGCTCGATACATTAGGGCTAAACGGGACAAGGCGAATGAACGATTCTGAAAATAAGTCCGAAATAATTGTAAAAGGAAACGGGACAGAATTGAATAATACCAAAGCATTGCAAGGAAGGGCTAAGCGGAAAATGATTACTCAGAAAATGGCCCTCAGTCTGATAGATGTTGCAAGAATCAAAGGGGAGGATGAGCGGATTCCTGGGTATTGGAATACATTTCACTGCCAAAGCCGGGTAGTCAGTTCTGAAGGAAAGCTATACGGAGACTATTGTAAGCAAAGGATTTGCACCGTTTGCAGCAGCATCCGAAAGGCCCAGATTATGAACCAGTATTTGCCGATACTCCGGGAATGGGATGAACCGTACTTCGTCACGCTTACCGTAAAAGCCGTACCTGCGAAATGGTTGGAAGGGAGAGTAAAAGACCTGCTGCGGGCGTTCAAAATCATTACGGAGCGATACCGGAAACGACACCAAAGGGGCAAAGGCAAGCAGCTGATCGGGCTTAAATCGCTGGAATGCAATTTCAATCCACAGGCGAAAACCTATAATCCGCACCTGCATTTGATCGTCCCCAACGGTGAGATAGCAGAAACCCTCGTAAATGAATGGTGCAAGCTCTGGACATCAAAATTCGTTTCTAGCGCAGCCCAGAATAGTCAGCCGATCCGGGACCGGGAAAAATGCCTGATGGAAGTCGTGAAATACGGAAGCAAGATATTCACAGAACCGGATCTAAAGAAGAAGACAAAGCAGAACTGTTCCCCGTTCATTTATGTTTCGGCTCTGGACAACATACTCTGGGCAATGAAAGGCCACCGGATTTTTGATCGGTGCGGGTTCAATGCTGAGACTTCATACAAACGGAAAGCCGGTAAATCTATGCCTTTGAAGAAATACGATCAGTGGGATTTTGACCCGGCGCAGTCGGATTGGGTTAATTCGGAATCGGATGAGGTGCTTACAGGGTATATGCCTCCGGCTGAGCTAACAGTTCTTTTGGCGAACAATATCAATCTGTTAATTGAATAAAAAATTCATCTCTATTCGCTTTGAGTCATCATTTTAAGTCAGGCTCCAATGTTTCCTGACTTAAAATATAGGGTCTGGTGTGATTCAGAAGGCATTTCATTTATTACATTTGATGTCTTATAAATGGCAATTAGAAGCCTAAATAATTTGTCAAATGGCTGATTCAAAAATAATCGATGAAATTCATGATCATTTAATTAAGGGGTGTGGAGGTGGGCTTTATTCGGAGTACTATGTTGGAGTAACGAAAACTATTGAACAGCGTTTATTTACAGATCATAATGTCCCTCGCAAAGGCCACTGTTATATTTTCAGGAAAATGGATAGTGATAAATCTACGCGTGAAATAGAAAAACATTTTTTGGACAAAGGAATGAAAGGAAGTAGTGTTGGGAGCGATCCAGATAGTTGTTTTGTATACGTTTACAAGATTAAAGAAAACCTTACGATAGAATCCCCCAATAATGTCTAAAACATTCAATTTTTACTGTGATGAGAGTTGCCACCTTGAGAATGACCCTCATCCCTATATGCTCATTTCTTATGTAAGCACAGCATATAATCAGCTAAAAACGCATAACCAGTCAATTCTTGAGATCAAGAAAAAACACAAGATGCGTACAGAGATCAAATGGACTAAAGTTTCAAAATCAAAACACTTATATTATGCAGAACTTATCGACTACTTTTTTGCAACTGATCTAACTTTCAGAGCAATCGTTATTGATAAGGCGACGATTGATAATGCCAGGATCGGGCAGAGCTACGACGAATTTTATTACAAAATGTACTATCAGCTCTTGCACCACAAGATCGATATGGATAATCATTACAACGTTTATTTGGACATTAAAGACACTTTAAGTGCATTGAAAGTGAGGAAACTCAAAGAGATATTGAATATTAAATACAATCCAATCAGGAACCTTCAAAATATAAGATCGCATGAAAGCCACTTAATGCAACTGACTGACCTGCTGATGGGAGCAATTTCCTATCATTTAAGGCATTTAGATGGAAATGGAAAGGTGATTGCAAAAAACAAATTGATCGAAAAAATTCAGACACACGCCAAACTCCCCCTCACAAATTCTACCCCTAGGGAAAATTCAAAGTTTAATCTTTTTTTCATAGACCTATAAGTAGAATTATGCCTACGAACTTATTGAAGAGTTATTCAAATTTGCTCGAAATTTTGCATTTGGCAGAACCAAAACGAATTATTTCGTTGAAAAGCGTTTTTGAAAGAGACATTGAGAATAATACTGATTTCAAGTTCAATCAGAAGCAAATTTGGCCAATGAAGGGAGAAGAGCCAGCCATGCAACTTCTCTTCAGACATCTTACTACACGTGAATTTGAAGAAACTCAGGAAGACGGCAAGGTGATCAAACGAAGGACCTTTGATTATCAAAGATCAGAGAGACTACATTGGATACGCTTTCATATTGAAAAAAGAACATTGGACCACATGGAGTGGTTTAGTGTGGATGAGCGTGTCAGGGAGAAAAATGTAACCAGAACATATATTCTTGACAATAACCAGAGATATGTAATTATTCTTGAGCTTCAGAGAACTAAAACTGATTACACGCTGATCACAGCCTACCAACTGGAACCAAGAAATTTTCTGAAGATAAAAAACAAGGCAAAAAGGAAGTTGAAGGACTTGCTATAAACGCAGGAAGCGATAAACATCTTGGTTTACCGCCTCCCGATCTCCTTCATCCAATTGGAAAGATGAGACTGATTTTGAATAACAATTCGAAACTACAATAAGTTTCTTAAGTACGTATTAGAAGTTCATTATTTTTTTGATGATCCTTATCATTTCTTCGATAATACAAAAATATTCCTGAAAAGAGAGGATTGATAGAGAGGTGCATTCCTGAAATTAGATGAGGTAATGTGCAATTGCCTTGCCATTCTGCAACAAAGGTAGACAAAATTCAGGACAAACCAGCACCGCTCCATATTATCCTTTACTCTCCGGCCCCGATGCCCCGCCCGTCTCCTCCTTCCCAATCACCAATTATCCTCTTTTTTGTGCAAATAGTGTGCAAATGAAAAAAGGGTCTCAAGCCCTTTCGCTTGAAACCCCTTATTCTATTGGTGGGAACTACTGGGTTCGAACCAGTGACCCTCTGCTTGTAAGGCAGATGCTCTGAACCAGCTGAGCTAAGCTCCCATTAAATTATGTTTGTAAAGAGCTGAGCTAAGCTCCCGATAAACGCTACTCCTTAATTGGTAAGGGGACGCAAATATAGAGAATTTCGGAAAAACAGCAATAAAAACTATTTATTTCCGTCAGATGGCATCGGCCACGGTAAAGGTGCTGCCTCCAATAACCACCAGATCGTCTTTGGCGGCCACGGCCCGTGCGGCGCGTATGGCTTTTCTGACCGAGTCGAACGATTGGCCTATCAACCCGTAACGGGCTGCTTTTTCGCGCAGTTCGATGGCATCCAGGGCTCTGGGTACCGATGCTTTGCAGAAAAAATACTCGGCTCCGGGGGGCAGGAGGCTTAAAACGGATGAAATATCCTTGTCGTTTACCATGCCCAGGACAAAGAAAAGCTGTTTGTGGGGCATACGGGCTATCTGATTCAGCACTTCCCTGATCCCGGCTTCATTATGACCGGTATCGGCATAGGTATCGGGGTTGATGCCGAGTTTTTCCCAGCGTCCGCGTAAACCGGTGAGTGTTTTTACATGGCCCAGGCCTTGGCGTATATGGTTTTCGGTGATGTTAAAATCGGCATCGCGCAACAGATCGAGGGTTTTAAGCACCCCTGAGAGATTTTTTTGCTGGTAGATGCCCGGTAGGTCGCAGCGCAGGTTTTGAAGGTAGGCACGCCCATCTTCCTCTACATCGGTTACAAGGGTCTGCTCGTCGGTAAACTGGGTATTGGTGGTTACCGTATACAATTTCGAGGCCAGGTATAAAGGGGCATTGAGCTCTTGTGCCCGTTTTTCGAAAACGACATGGGTGGGTTTCTGATATTCGCTTATGACAACCGGGGTATTGGGTTTGATGATACCCGCTTTTTCGGCGGCAATCTTTGCAAGCGTATTGCCCAGCAGGTTTGTATGGTCCTTGCTGATATTGGTGATGAGCGATACCAGGGGCTGTATTACATTTGTTGAATCAAGCCTCCCGCCCAGACCGGTTTCGATCACGGCAATGTCTACTTCCTGGTTTGCAAAATAATCGAATGCCAGTCCTACGGTCCATTCAAAAAACGAAGGCTCAATGGCTTCGAACTCTGCTTTGTAACGGTTTACAAACTCAACCACATACGATTTTTTGATCACCACCCCATTGATGCGTATGCGTTCCCTGAAATCTTTGAGGTGTGGTGAGGTGTATAACCCCACTTTATAACCGGCCGAAGCCAGTACGGCAGCAATCATGTGCGAGGATGATCCTTTGCCGTTGGTTCCAGCAATATGTACTGTTTTAAACCTGCGTTCGGGGTGGCCCAGCAACGCAACGATGGCATTTGTATTGTCGAGATTGGCCTTGTATGCAGCCGCCCCGATGCGTTGATACATGGGGAGCCTGGCATAGAGATATTTAAGTGTTTCGACGTAGGGAGCTGCCATGGCGTAAAATTGGCAATTCTGCGAGTGAAAACCAAGAGCCTCGAAGAAACTCAAAAGGTTTTCTCTCCTCTTCATCCCTTTGTATCCTCTCTTCATGTCTTCGAGACATCTCTTAATCCCTTTGTATCCTCTCTTTATGTCTTCGAGGCCTCTCTTTATGGGTCAATGTCAAAAGCTGGGGGGCAGAGATCGAATGACTGCTGCATGTTGGTGCAGTCAATGGATGTAAAGACACGTTCCCGTTTTTCAGTTTGTCTTCTGAAGGGGTGATTCACTCTTTATACAGCGCTATACAGTCTTTATCACATTCTATTTAGGGTTCACTCAAAA
>Ga0206851_1158_pt2 | contig 17310 bp, 14 predicted proteins | sample Alteio_BWOrgCont_13_FD_152904 | JGI IMG/M metagenome (GOLD analysis project Ga0206851, IMG submission 152904) | Enriched cells from forest soil in Barre Woods Harvard Forest LTER site, Petersham, Massachusetts, United States -... | ecosystem: Environmental > Terrestrial > Soil > Temperate forest >... | reverse complement strand
CTCTCCTTAGATCTAAAGAGAGTCTCCTTAGATACAAGCAGACTCTCCTTAGATCTAAGCAGACTCTCCTTAGATCTAAGCAGACTCTCTTTAGATCTAAGCAGACACTCTTTAGATCTAAGCAGACTCTCTTTAGATCTAAGCAGACTCTCTTTAGATCTAAGCAGACACTCTTTAGATCTAAGCAGACACTCTTGTCTTTCCGTACTTTATCATCTAAACTCAGCGTCCTCACAATCCGAAACGCATCGGCATTGAAAAACAGGGCAACGACAAGCGAAAATCAGAACAGGGTCCATTTTATCTTTACCTTGTACCAACCGGTAATACGCTCCATCTGGTCATCATACCACGAACCGATAGCCCGTTTCAGCCGCTCATACGAACCCTATTTCTCATAAAAGGTACGCAGCACTTCCTTCCGGGGGGCTGTATTTCATCTTCCCCACCTCCAGCTGAAAATGTTTGAACGGATCAGACTCCCGAATCTCTTCTGCTTCCACCCTCAACAGGTTTCCCTGCTCATCCCTGATGTGTGTATAATTTACTTCCACCGATTGCTGCCCGATACAGTCAACCAGGGCAACAGCAAACAGTACACCCGAAATGTATTGAGGGTAGGTGTCTTTGTCTTTTTTCAGACGCGCTATCTGGGTGTGCGAATACAGAAAAGCTCCATAGCTCCCATTCGCCGGATCATAGAGCATATCCACCAGGCTGCGGTAAAGGAGTTTGCCACGCTGCTGTGTTTTGTGTGCATACCATTCGAACGAAATGGATACCAGGGTGCTCAACAGAAAATAAAGCAGGGCAAGACAAATAAAAACCTGTAGGGTGGTACTCATCGCGTAGGGTTGTTATTGAAACGTTTGCATGAAACATTGGGAATTGACAGATTAAGAATACAATTGAAATGATCGCGTCAAAATTATTGAAATTTTACACCCTCGTAACACGGCCTGGTTTTTAAAAAATAATTACGTATAAAAACGTAGAAAAATCAGGGCTTCCAGCAAAACACTACGTATTTAAACGTAGCCCTCATCCAGGCTTCCTGCTTCTGGCATCAAGCCTTTCCTTTACATTGCCTGCACTTTATTTATTAACGACAAAATCTCTTTCATGGAATATACATCAATACAAATAATTAATACATTCGTGCCTCGAATTGATTGTTCAACCCGGTAATACTAAAACGAAACACCATGAAAAATTTGTTCCTTCACCTCCTCTGCCCACTCCTGGTATGCCTGGGCATTCCCGATCTTTCTGCCCAATTGAACTACAACAGCACCGGTTTTGCCAATATGCGCGGAAATTATACTGATTTAGACACAACCGGAATGCTCATCAAAACAGCATCGTTCGACAATGCAAATGCCTCGCCCAAACAAATTGGTTTCAGCTTTCATTATAACGGGGCTGTCTTCACCGATTTTGTACTCAACTCAAACGGGTTTATTAAACTTGGCAATACGCCCCCTTCGGCTCCAGATCTTTACTTCTCCGGCGGAAATTCATTGAAAGGAGGCGTGTTTAACAGCGCGCAACCCGCTGATGCCAACATTCTTTGTCCGTTCAACCACCATTTGGTAGGCGGCGCCGGAACTCCCGAGTTCAGGGTCAGCACCATCGGCTCGGGCACATCGCATGTGTGCATCATTCAGTTCAAAAACATGGCCGACAGCATCAGCACAGGCCCCTGCCAGTATTCAGACATTTCATTCCAGATCCAATTATATGAGACCACCAATGTCATCGAATTTGTCTATGGCAAATGGATTACAACGACCTCTGCCCTATCGCTTAAAACGGCCGGCATCGGTTTAAAAGGAAAAGACAATACGCCCAATCAACTGCTCGTTCTTTCAAAACCCGGGGACACGTTGTGGTGGAATATCCAGGCTATTGATGGCAACTACCTCACACAGGCTTTTGAATTCGACAACGGCGTGCATTCCGGCCCCGACCCGGGACACACCTTCAGGTTCACCCCGGCCGATACACTGGATGCCGCAGTTACCGGTTTGTTCACCCTGGCAACCCTGCCTCTGAAGTGGGGTACGCCCTGCTCCGACTCGGCCGTGATCCGCAATGTGGGTACAGATACCCTCCGGAATCTGGTTGTGACACTAATGGCCAGCGGCACAAATGCATTCAGCTCCACAGATACAATAGCCAAACTTGCCGCACGGGCGAGTGTAACCATTGGCTTTGCCCCGTATTCGCCTGCAAACCCGGGCACAAGCAAGATAACGGTAACACTCCCCCCAGACGACAACCCCTCCAACAACGTGATGAGTTGCACACAGGATGTTGCCCAAACGCTCTATAGCTACGCCGTTGATGGTCCGGCCTCGGGAGCAGCCGGCGCAGCTGGTTATTTGCTTACAAAATACACCCTCCATGGAATGGCCACAGTGGTCAGCGCGAATGTGTTCCTTCCTTCGGGCACACCCATCATCGGGCAAACCGTTTATGCTGTTTTAGTTAACTCCACAGGGCTCCTGCTCGATTCTTCGGCAGTCTATACCATTACTTCCTCCGATACCGGAAGGTACCATACGTTTATCCTGCCCAATTCCGCTGTGCTTAACAATCAGGATTTTTACATTGGCCTGGCAGAGACAAAAAGCGGATTCCTGTGTGTAGGCACACAAACCGAAGGCCCCCCCTTGCGTTGCGGGGCCTATTATTCAAAAGCGTTTGGCCCGGCCCCGTTCAACGACCTGAGTGCGCCCAGCAGCGTTATTCATGCAAGGCTTATGATACAGGCAACGGTTTCGGCTGTCATGGGGGTTGAAACGTATACACCGGCGCTTTGTACGGTTACGGTTGCTCCCAACCCGGCACACGATGCCTTTACCTGTACACTCCTGCATCCATCCATACAAAAGGCCTTTTTTAGTTTGTATGATGTGAACGGAAAACTGCTACGGGCCCAAAGTATTGTCAACGCTGCCACATTCAGGATAGAACGGGGCGATTTGCCCCCGGGTCTCTATTTCTATCGGGTAGGTGATGGTCAGACTATTTTAGGAGAAGGGAAGCTGGTATTGGATTAAGCGCCGACAACTTATCCCGCTCAGCCCATCTGATAGGGTTTCTGTTTGTCAGACCGGTAGCTATGCACCTGCGTACGTTTCGTGCAAATACGTGTCATCGCATCTGTCTGGCCCATCATTAAAAAGGCTGTCTCTCTATCAGAGACAGCCTTTTTGCAGTTTATAAAAAGATAGTTAATCCCTAGAGTTAAGTTAAGTGTAATATGACGTAAATAATCGTGCATTTGTAAAAACCAATTTACAAATGATAAGATACACCGTTAAATTAAGCAAAGGGGAAGTAGAGGAGCTTACGAGCATTATAAGCAAAGGTTCGCATACCGCTCAGTCCTTTCGGACAGCCCACATTCTTCTGAATTGCGATGAAGACAAGTATTCTGAAAAGGTTACCAATGAGGAAATAAGCAAGGTGTTGAAGATTGGAATGCGGACAATCGATAGGGTTAAGAAGAAGTTTATTGAAGAAGGTTTTGAGGGTGTGATGGAAAGGCGCCCAACCCAACGTATATATAAAACCAAGATAGACGGAGACTCGGAGGCGAAATTGGTAACGCTATGTTGCAGTGAACCACCGAAGGGATTTGCCAAATGGTTTCACCCTGACATTCAATAACTTGACCCAGAAACAGGTTGAGCCCACCGTAAGACCCGCTCATGCGCGATAAAACAGTAAATTCGTTCCCGGAATTAGAACCCAAATCACCCGCAGATGGAAAAATTTGATGTTACCATAATTGGCTCTGGCCCAGGAGGCTATGTAGCCGCTATACGCTGTGCCCAGTTAGGGATGAAAACAGCCATCATAGAACGTTACCCGACACTCGGGGGAACCTGTCTGAATGTTGGATGTATTCCATCCAAAGCCCTGCTCGATTCGTCTGAACATTTTTACAATGCCTCGCATAATTTCAAGGCACACGGCATTGAGCTTAAAAGCCTGAAGGTAGACCTTGCTCAGATGATTAAACGCAAAGCCGATGTAGTAAAACAAACCTGCGACGGCATCTCGTTTCTGATGAAGAAAAACAAGATCACCGTATTTACAGGTCATGCCAGTTTTACCGGTAAAAATTCAATCGAAATAACAACAGCCGAAGGAAGCAAGACACCACTCGAAACCGGAAAAACAATCATTGCCACCGGTTCCAAACCAAGCACGCTGCCGGGCATTGCCATCGACAAAAAACGCATCATCACCTCTACTGAAGCCCTGACGCTTAGCGAAATTCCAACCCACCTTATCATCATTGGGGGGGGCGTGATTGGCCTGGAGCTGGGTTCGGTCTATGCCCGTTTGGGTGCAAAGGTATCGGTAGTTGAATTTACCGATGCCCTCATCGGAACGATGGACCGTTCGCTCGGCAAGGAGCTGCAAAAAGTATTGAAAAAAGAAGGGTTTGAATTTTATCTCAAACACAAGGTAACCGGCGTAACCGGCAAGGGCAAAGAAGTAACGGTAACCGCCCTCAACGAAAAAGGCGAAGCTGTTGAATTCAAAGGCGATTACTGTCTGGTTGCCGTAGGCCGTAAACCCTATACCGATAACCTGGGCCTCGACAAGGCGGGTGTGAAGCTGGATGTGAGGGGTAAAATCGAGACCAATGAGCAGTTGCAGACAAACGTCGAAGGCATTTATGCCATCGGCGATGTGGTCAAGGGCGCCATGCTGGCACACAAGGCCGAAGAAGAAGGTGTATTCGTGGCCGAACTCATTGCCGGTCAGAAACCACATCTCAATTACAACACCATACCAGGCGTGGTTTACACCTGGCCGGAAGTTGCATCGGTAGGTTATACCGAAGAGCAGCTACAGGAACAGGGAAGAAAATACCGCAGCGGTTCATTTCCGTTCAAAGCCAGCGGAAGGGCGCGTGCATCGATGGATACCGATGGTTTCATTAAAGTACTGGCCGATGAAAAGACAGACGAGATTCTGGGCGTTCACATGATCGGCCCCCGGGCGGCGGATATGATTGCCGAAGCCGTGATAGCCATGGAGTTTCGTGCCTCAGCCGAAGATATTGCCCGGATGAGCCATGCCCACCCTACGTATACAGAAGCCATGAAAGAGGCCTGTCTGGATGCTACCGGAAAACGGGCGCTGCATATATGAACTGAACTGGTACGGAGGTATTAAGGGAACCATATGAGACACGAAGGACATTTAGGTTCACTAAGTATTTACTCATGATATCACAAACACTCATCAATCCAGATGCGTATCGGATAGTTGGTTGTGCTTTTGAGGTCCATCGTCATCCTGGCCCGGGTTTGCCTGAGTCTGTTTATCAGTCCTGTTTTCTGAAAGAATTAACGGGTGCCGGTTTAACTGCTTTTTCTCAGGTCTACGTTCCGGTTATATACAAAGGCTCTAATCTCGGTGGTTTATTTAAATTAGATATTCTGGTGAATAATTTGATCCTAGTAGAAGTAAAAGCCACAGAAGGTATTCTCCCTCTGTATAAGGCACAACTGCTTTCTTATTTAAAACTGGCCGGAAAACTGAAGGGGTTATTAATTAATTTCAACTGCGTGAGCATAACGAAGGAAGGCTTAGTTCCCCTTGTAAAAGAGGAATTCGCAAAACTTTCCAAACAAATTCTAAGTGTAGCTCCGTGGCCTTAGTGCCTGAGTGGTTACCTTAGCACCTAATACCAGATAACGAATATGAGTACGAAAACAGGAGTCCTTTTAATAAATCTCGGAACGCCCGACAGCCCTTCAACACCCGATGTACGTAAATACCTCACCGAGTTCCTGAACGACCCGCGTGTGATCGATATCAATGCCGCCGGCCGGTTTCTGCTGGTCAATGGCATCATTGTTCCATTCCGTTCATCGAAATCAGCAAAACTTTACAGCCAGATCTGGACAAAAGAAGGTTCTCCGCTGCTCCTGCATGGCCTGAAAGTAAAACAGCTTTTACAACAAAGCCTCGGAGCTGAGTTTGTGGTTGAGCTTGGCATGCGTTATCAGAGCCCTTCCCTGGCATCAGCCCTCGACCGGTTGCGCAAGGCACAGGTCGATAAGATAATTCTTTTGCCCCTGTACCCGCAATACGCATCATCAAGCACAGGCTCTTCGGTCGAAAAAGCCCTGGAGCTGATCAAAGACTGGGAAGTAACGCCCTCGCTCACCGTTATCAGCAAGTTTTACGACCACCCGGCTTTTATCAATGCCTGTGTGGAAGTAGCAGGCAAGTACAACATAGCCGATTATGATCATATTTTATTCAGCTACCATGGCCTGCCCGAACGTCATATCCTGAAGGGAGACGCGCATTACGGAGGAGGCAGCTGCGCATTCAACACCTGTTGCAATACAATTACAAAAGACAATGCCTATTGTTACCGTGCCGCATGTTTTGCCACGACACGCGCATTGACATCACGCTTAAGAATTCCGGAAGGAAAATATACAACCAGTTTCCAGTCGCGCTTAAATGACAAATGGATCAAACCTTATTCGGATAAAGTGGTGGTTGAAAAAGCAGAACAGGGCATCAAACGCATGCTTGTTTTTTCGCCTGCTTTTGTGGCCGATTGCCTGGAGACGATTTATGAAATCGGGACAGAATATGATGAGTTGTTTAAAAAACACGGAGGAGAAAAGATCCAGCTGGTCGAAAGCCTGAATGAACATCCGGCATGGATTGAAGCGTTGAAAGCACTGGTGATGGGAGCTGCGTGAATGTTTTCGGCTCAGGCTCTTTGCTAACCGGTTATTCAACCACCACCTTTTGTTTATAAATACTATTTTGCGAAGTAGCCACCACCAGATAAATTCCGGGAGCAAGCCTTGCTGAATGATTAATGACTTCGAGCACAGAACCGGTCTGGCCTGTAATGAATACTTTTGAATACGTTGTTCTTCCCTCCAGATCATAAAGTAATACTAAAATTTCTTCGTTTACAGGTTCGCCGATGAGACTCAGGTACAACGCATCACCATGCGAGGGACTTGGAAAAACGTTCACCCGGACCGGAGGAATGAGGTCAACCGGCACCGGATTATAAATTGTGCGATGACCGTTAAAATCGGTTTGACTGAGTCTGTAATACGAAACACCGCTGAAAGGATATGGGTCGGTTAGTTTGTAACCATGTACGATCGATGAATTACCGCTTCCTTTTACGGTTCCCACATATTCAAAATCCGAACCGTTGTTTGTACGCTCAACTGTAAAAAAATTGTTGTTGATTTCGGATGCCGTGTTCCAGGAAACAAGTACATCTTCCTTCTGATGGGCAGTGGCGGTAAATGAAAGCAGCTGAACCGGGAGGGGTTCGGTAACGCTTACCAGGGTCCAGGGCGAAAACGTGCTGAGTCCCGCCACCGAAACATTTCCGACCCCGGCTCCAAAAGCATACGAAGCCGTATTGATAGGATAGACCAGACCGGCGCCGCCAACCGTTCCCCATACCTGGTTTACAACATCCCAACGCTGGGCCGAAACGCTTCCGGCGGCCCCGCCTCCGCATCCTGCAAGCGTATTGTTTTCTGTACCCAGATAACTGAATGTCAGCGTAGCTGTTGGAACGGTTGCCCCCACGGTTATTTCCCAATACCGGTTTACCTGCAGGTTGGAATTATTCTGTGTCAGCGGAAAACAGCCGGCGCTGTTGGGGTTGTTACCGTTTGTTGCCGTAACGGCTTCTCCGGCCAGCGATGGCCAGGGCAGATTTGTTCCGTTGATGCATTCGTAGGTAGCCAGGGTGAGTGTGGTCGTGGCATCGCCTGAGGCTCCGGTAACTAAAAAAGTGAACGGAATATAAGTGCTGCTGCATCCAAAAGGGAACAAATAAGAAAAGGCATTGTTCCCGATATTCCACTGTACGGCCGAAGCCATACTGCCGGTAACCTGGTCTTCGCTGATGAGGAATGAATTGACGCTGCCTCCGGTCATGGCACCGGCAGCGCTGTTCAGGAGTGTCAAGGTATTTGTATTGAGGTTGTACGCACCTTTGGTAAAGGTCATCACATTGTCAACGCTGGTCGCAACATTTTGAAGTATGCCTGTTGCCGGGGTTACTCCAGAGGTATTGTTAAGCGTGAGGTTGTAAAAGGTGGTGGTTGCAGAGCCGCCGATGGTTTGCTGTACCGTTCCCGAAAAAGTAACGGTAGATTGCTGAGCGGTAAACGACCCCGTGGTTGTCAACGATCCTGCAGTGCTTGCAGCGCCGTTGTTGATAAATGCATCCGTGCCGTTGGTGCCGGTGATGATGAGGTTATCTGTAAGCCCTCCTGATCCATCTTTCATTTGCATGGTTGAAAACGAATTGTTGATGACCAGGCTTTGTATCAGAAGGCTTGCTGTTGAACTTAGGGTTACCTGGGCGGTATGGGCAGCCGAAATCCCGTTGATCACAAAATTGGGATAGTTGTTGGTGGTTGACCCGGCAATGGTGAAATTATTCCCGAAGTCGAAGCTGGACGCAGTCCCGAATTGAACGGTACCGCCGGTCACATTGTAATGAGCCGACCCCATGGCACCGATGAGTGATCCTCCAAAATTCAGATCGACACTGTTGGCCGAACCATCCTGCAGGGTGATCAAACCTCCCGACATGATGGTGGTGCCCCCTGCCTTGTTTTCGAGTTGGAAATTTTCATGTGCGGGGCCATCTTGTCCAAGACTTAGATTAATGGTTCCTCCCGTCATCCTGAAATCTATAAAATTGGCAGAAAGTTTATTGTTATTGATGCCACCGTAAACGTTTAAGGTCCCTGTATTGACATAGAGCTGCGGGGTGCCCCCATTATCGAGATACAGAAAATCGAAAGCAGTGGCCCCGGCAGCAGGAGCGGCCGCATTCACTACACCTCCATTGAGAAGCAGCTCACCCGACAGGGTGACATTCCCGGTCTTGCAGAGTTGAAAAGTCCCGGCATCTGATTCAAGCACTCCGCCAAAAGGAATGGTGAGCGTAGTGGTAGAACCAACATCATACGAGTCGGTAAGCGTTCCGGCATTGTTCCATTGGAATGTTCCCTTGGTAAGGACCAGTGCGTAGGGTGTATCGAAAACAACGTTCGTGGCACTTACATTAACGGTTGCCGCGGTTGTTGTTTTGTTCATGCTCAGCGAGGCAAGTGTAATGGTGCCAGCCCCCGACATCACTGCATTGGCTGCCCCATTAAAATTAACGGTACCGTAATGCCCACCTACTCCGTTGATGAAAGTGAATGTGCCAGGCGCTGTGCAGGTAAGGTTCCCGCCAATATCAAGTATTACATTACTATGTGTAAGGGGGTAGTTAAGCAGGCCCCCCGTAGCCCCACCCTGGATATTGATAAACGTAGCCACGGTAAATGTCAGGTTCTGGGTATTGAAGCTCAGGGTGGCTCCATTGGCGATGGTCAGGCTATTGCAATTACCGGCAATATCCACATCCACCGTTCCCGAGCAAATCGTCACATCATCGCCTATGCCCGGTACCGCTCCGGCGCCTCCGCCACAACCGGTGATGGTCCAGGTAGCTGCCTGGCTCCAGTTTCCACCGGTTGAAAAGTAGGCGGTGCCCGTTACAGAACAGGAAATAGTAAAAAACACGATACAAGCAACTGAAGGCAGATGTATTTTTCTCATGGCCTGTGTATGGATAAGTTCCAGAAAATAAATTCAGGGCATTTTAATGATGTGAAACCCTGTCACAGCCAGATAACACGAGTGCCGTACTATCGACTAATTGCCGGACATACGAATAAGGGCAGCCCCGGCATAATCCGTTTTAAATCACTTAAAAGGCCAGATAGCTATCGGGCCCTTTAAGTGAATAAGAATGGGTATAATTTGTTCCACTCAGCAAGCGGCCTTACTTTTACAACCTGAAACGAAAACGAATGGCAAGCTCTTTTCTTTCCCTTTACCGGTTTTTTTGAAAATTTGCTCTCAACGGAAGTATGCAACATCCGGGATAAGCACGATTGACCGTTTTTATTATTACTATAAGAACATCATATTTATTGCAATATAATACATATTATGACACGATTCATTGCTATTGAAAATATTGTTTACTTAATACATGCTTTTTTTCTGAATAAACACTCACCGAATTAATGTTGACCGCTCTAAAATTTCTTCTAAACACTCCATGTTTCATTTACTTTTCGAATCCCGGAAATGAATGTGCCGCAGGATGCGAAGCCTATCTTGCCAGCGGTTCTTCTTTCTCAAAGCAGCCCACACAACCTGAAACACAGGACGATCACACGGTTTTGCCGTCACTTGATGACCAGGCCTGGCAATTCGGATTCATTTCCTACGATTACAAAAACCTGCTTGAAAACCTGCATTCGTCCAACCCCGATCATTTCCGGATACCTCCTTCCTTTTTTATAAAACCCCGGTTTGTTTTTGGAAAAAAGGAAGGGAAATGGGAGGTATTACAACAATCGGAGGGAGTGGAAGCACAGGAACTGCTCGGACAGCTTTCGGAAACCTCGCCCCAGAACGTATCTCTCCCGGAACCGGCTCCCGTTTCACTCCGGTCACGATTTTCTAAATCAGAATATATCAGCCGGGTGTATGCAATCAAGAAAAGGATTCGCGAAGGAGAGATTTATGAGCTCAATTTTTGCCAGGAATTTTTTGCCTTGAATACCCCGATTGATCCCTTTCTGGTCTATGAACGACTGAGCAGGATTTCACCCGCCCCGTTTTCGGCATTTTGCAAGTTCGGCGACACCTTTCTGATCTCTTCAAGCCCTGAACGTTTTTTGAAGAAAAACGGCAACATGCTTTTATCACAACCCATTAAAGGAACACGGCGCAGGGGCTCCACACCCGAAGAGGATGAACGGTTGAAAACAGAACTCCTGCAAGATGAAAAAGAGAGGGCCGAGAATGTGATGATCGTCGATCTGGTGCGTAACGATCTGTCACGCATTGCAGCAAAGGGAACGGTGCAGGTGGATGAGCTTTTTGGCCTCTACACGTTCGAACAGGTGCATCAGATGATTTCTACCGTTTCGTGTGAATTGAAACGGGAGGCGACTTTCGAAGAAATTATCCGGGCCACTTTTCCGATGGGGTCCATGACCGGAGCCCCAAAGATCAGGGCCATGCAGCTCATTGAAGAATATGAGACTACCAGGCGTGGGTTGTACTCGGGCGCCTTGGGCCTCATAAGCCCCCAAGGTGATTTCGATTTCAGTGTCGTCATTCGCAGTATTCTGTACAATGAAACCGAAAAATACCTTTCCTTTATGGTTGGAAGCGCTATAACCGATAAGTCTGACCCGGAGCAGGAATACGAAGAATGTCTTGTCAAAGCCCGGGGGATGATGCTGGCGTTGAATGCTGTCCTCGCATGATATCAACACTCTCGTTGTGTGATGGAACCCCGCTGAAGCGGGGTTCCATCACACAATATATACATTACTTATATGCTCCTCCGTTTTCAGACATACATCAAAGACAACAAACTCTTCAAACAGGATGAGCGTTTCCTGCTGGCCGTGAGCGGAGGTGTTGACTCGGTGGTCATGGCCCAGCTTTTCAAGGCTGCCGGTCTGCAGTTCGTCATCGCCCATTGCAATTTTGGGTTACGGGGCTCAGCGTCGGATGGGGATGAAACATTCGTCCGTAACCTGGCAGCAACCCTCGAAGTTCCTTGCGAAACAATCTGTTTCGACACCCTTGCCTATTCCACCGAGTATAAATTATCCATTCAGGAATCAGCACGTACGTTACGCTATAGCTGGTTTGAAAAAGTGCGTTTGGCAAAAAAATTAAACTGGATCTGCACCGCGCATCATGCCGACGACAGCATCGAAACCTTTTTTATCAATTTGCTGCGCGGAACCGGGCTCGCGGGTCTTACCGGAATTCCGTTACAAAACGGAAACATCATCCGCCCGTTGTTGTTTGCAAACAAAACCGATCTGCTTGCCTATGCAAAAGACGCCGGCATCGCCTTCCGCGACGACAGCAGCAACGAACACGATGCCTATCTGCGCAATAAACTCCGGCATACACTCTTTCCGGTGCTGGAGCAGCTCAGCCCCTCGTTCAGACCAACTCTGACCGATACCATGCATCGGCTCAAACAAACCCGGGAAGTGATCCAGACGATAACAGCCCAGACAAAAAAAGAGCTGCGGCATTCAGAGGGCGGGCATGTGTTTTATCTGATCAGCGACATCAGCAGCCTGTCACCCTTGCGTTTCTGGCTCCACGCCCTGCTCGATGAATATGGTTTTAATGAATCTGTCTGCACCGATCTGGAAGATATTTTACAAAAACCAAATCATGCCGGAAAACTGTTTCAATCAGCAGACTATCAACTCGACGTGGAGCGAAACCGTTTGCTGATCCGTCACAAGAACCATACAGCCCGAGCAGAACAAATCTATATCCAGCTCAATCAAACCATCGTCAACAGCCCTCTTGAACTGCGCCTGGAGTACCTCGACGCTTTAGGCGATTTTACCCCCCTGGACGATCCGGCGGTGGCTTTTCTGGATCTCGAAAAACTTACCTTCCCCCTGCTCCTGCGCAAATGGAAAACCGGCGACCGGTTCAGGCCCCTGGGTATGAAAGGATCAAAACTGCTAAGCGATTTTTTTTCGGATCAAAAATTCTCCCTTCATCAGAAAGAACAAACCTGGGTACTCGAAAGCGATGGAAAGATTGCCTGGGTGGTTGGACACCGTGTAGATGACCGGTTTAAGATGATGCAGAAAACAAGGGAAGCGCTTTTTATTTGTCTGCGCAGGCAGAAATAGAAAAGAACTATGCCTATTAAATGTACTCGGGATGTAAGTATGCGCTTCCAGCAAGGCACCTGAACAGGATTCCGTATCTTTGCCTATGGTCGAGCGCGTCCTTTTTGAGGAAAAGCAATTTCTGGGGTACAACAAATATTCCATCGTAAGACGTACTATTTTTGCGATTTTTTGTTTTATATTATACTATTGGTCAGAACACCCCAAAGCAGTTACGGTGGGGGCCTTGAACATCGGGCCTTATCCGGTGCAGCATATTGAACGGTCTGGACAATTATTCTTTTTGTTCGGGCTTGTTATCCTCCTGCTCTCCATTATCCTCATCTTTGTGTTGCACCTCCACACCCGTGTTGGTCTGGGAGGCGTTACCCTCAACGGGTTCTGGAGATCACGTAAGGTCTTTATCCCGTTCGACGATGTGGTGAGCGCCCGAAAGGTGCGTTTTAAGGAAACCTTGTTGAACCACCCCTCTTATCATCATTATTTTAAGGGCAAAATAAGGTTTTACTCACGCGGCAATGAAGCGGTTGAACTCACCCGCACCGATGGGCTCATCTACCGCATTGGCACCCAGAAAGCCACTGAACTGCTCAAGGCCATAAGAGAAGCAATGAAAAAAAGTGCAGAAAACAAATTGATAGCCTAAAAACTTTAATTGGCTCTTTACTTGACTTACGTCCGAAATTGTCGTAATATAGCATAACCCAATTCTTTAAAATACCCAAATCATCTGTGGAGATGTGTTTTCTTACCTACCCCCACAGGTGATTTGTCGGCTAAAGCCTTTTTACTAACACATTTAAACACTGAGCAAATGAACCAAACAACCGAAAAACCCGTTCTCCTCGACAAGGAAGCGGTATCCGACCTTCGTTTCCCCGAGCCGGATGTGCTCTTTAACGTGGCTGCCATCGCCAAACGAAAGGTAGAAATAGAAAGAGCTGTTTACCTGGGGAACACGGAACATACAAAAGTCAGAATTGTGTTCGAAGACACTGCCGGTCTCAAACAGATCGAAACCACCATCTGGGGTTCGACTGATAAACGGATTATCCTCAAAAGCGGAATGGTGATACCCATCCACCGCATTTTGGAGGTAAAAATTTAAGAGTCAACATAGACACTGTAAGGAAGAGAGGGAGGAGAAATCTTCCCTCTTTTGTTATTATTCAGCCAACAACACGCGTATTAGCCCAAATTGTACAGTAGAAACGGAGTGCACTGCTGTACAGTGCGTTGGGAATTGTGGGCAGCATTTGGGTTATCCCGCTGTTCCGAATAGCTGGTTGCCTTTTCAGCGCGATTGCTGGCTTCAACTGTAAAATGCGGGATTAAGAAAACCTCGAAGGTATAGAGGACACGGAGGTTCACAAAGAAAATCCGGGTAACGCCTTAGTGCTCCTGAGTGCCGTCTGTGCCTGAATGGTTACCTTCAGCACAAAGCTATCAATCCTGATATGGGCGGGGAACTGAACATAAAGACTTTTTTTTGTTTCTGACAGAGCCTCCATGGAGTAACAAAGGCAGACAAGCACCCGAATACTTAGTCTGTCTGCACATTGTATTTCGAATATCCAGGCTCCTGCTTATCTTGCCCGGATTCGAGCAAAAGAAAGGTGAATAATTTTGTAAATTTGGAGTTCATTACTTTAACATCCGCCTGTCTATGCACAGATTAAAGCTTATCCTTCCCCTGCTCTTTTTCTTCCTTGCCTGCAATGCCCCGTCTGTGGTTTCTGCCCAGTCGAGCGCCCTGGTAAAATGGACCTATACCGTAAAAAAGATAAGCGATTGCGAGTATGACCTCTTCTTTAAAGCCGATATCACCGCCAAACAGCATCTCTACTCGCAGATCGTAACCAACGACGGGCCCATGCCCACCGAATTTGTTTTTGACAAATCAACCGATTACAAACTCGTTGGCAAGACAAAGGAACCCAAACCCATCGAGAGACCGGAACCGGCATTCGACAATGCCATCATCCGGTTCTTCGAAAACCATGCAGAGTTTACCCAACGCATCCATACCCTTGGCTCCAAATCGTTCCAGATAAAAGGCATCATCAACGGCATGACCTGCAACGACAGCCAATGCACTCCGTTTACCCCTCCCTTTGATTTTGTGTTCGAGATAAAAGACCCCAAACCTTGCGAAGAAAAGAGTAACACCGATCCGAAACCAGTACAAGGCTCAGGGGCGGTGATTGATACGAATGCCATACTGAAAGCCTATCTGGAAAAACACCCAGCTATAAACCAAACGGCAGCTGTTTCCCCATTAACCGCTGCCGACACTTCGCATGCAACCGAAACAAAAACCAACAGGCCTGCCCCAACCGACAGCGATGCAAAAAAACCGGTTGATCACAGCTGGTATGGCATCTTTATCCTGGGCTTCCTGGGAGGGTTTGCGGCATTGCTTACTCCCTGTGTCTTCCCGATGATCCCGATGACGGTGAGCTTCTTTACCAAACGCAGCAAAACCCGTTCGAAAGGCATTACCAATGCCTTTATTTATTCGGGCTCCATTGTGGTGCTCTATGTGTTGCTGGGCCTTGGCGTAACGTTCTTTTTTGGATCGGATGCATTGAACCGGCTGTCGACCAATGTATGGTTCAATATTTTTTTCTTCATCCTGCTGGTTGTCTTTGCCATCTCCTTCCTGGGTGCATTCGAAATTGTACTGCCCAGCTCGTTTGTAAACAAAGTCGACAGCGCTTCCGACCGGGGAGGTTTTCTGGGGATTCTGTTCATGGCCTTTGCCCTGTCGCTCGTTTCATTTTCGTGTACCGGGCCGATCATTGGCACACTCCTGGTTGAAGCAGCAACGATAGGCGGTTCGGGCCCCTTCTGGGGGATGTTTGGCTTTGCCCTGGCCCTGGCCCTGCCCTTTGGTCTGTTCGCTGCTTTTCCGGGCTGGATGAATTCCCTGCCTAAGTCGGGTGGGTGGCTCAATTCGGTAAAAGTGTTCCTGGGGTTTCTCGAACTTGCGCTTGCCTTTAAATTTTTATCCAATGCCGATCTTGTCGTCCAGGCGGGCATTATCACGCGCGAAGTGTTCCTGGTGATCTGGATTGTGATCTTTGGTTTACTGGGTCTTTATCTGATGGGAGGATTTAAACTCAGTCACGATTCGCCCATGCCGTTTCTTTCGACCCCACGTTTGTTGATGGCTGTACTTGTTTTTAGTTTTACCATTTATCTCATCCCCGGGTTGTGGGGCGCTCCGCTCAAACTCATCAGCGGGTTTCCGCCTCCTCAGTTTTACAGCGAATCGCCTCAGGGTTTTGGGGGCAGCGCCTCGGTTGCTTCGGCCAAAAAACTGCCTGAGCATGCACATCTGGGCCCCAACGGCATTACCGCTTTTGATGATTTGAAGTATGCCGCCGACTACGCACGTGCAGAACACAAAGCCCTCATGCTCGATTTCACCGGATGGGCCTGCGTGAACTGCCGTAAAATGGAAGAGCAGGTATGGTCTGACCCGGTGGTAAAAAAGAAACTGAATGATGACCTGGTCCTGGTATCGCTTTACGTGGATGACAAACGTGAATTGCCCACCAACGAACAAATAGAGGTGGAATGGAGCGGCAAACGCAACCTGAAAACCGTGGGCAACAAATGGAGCTTTCTTCAATTCTCCACCTACAAATCACAATCACAACCCCAGTACTTCATTGTCACGCCTGATGGAGAACGCATGAGCGAATCGCCAGCCAGCTATGACCCCGACATCCAGAAGTATGTGCGGTGGCTGGATAAGGGGTTGCAACGGTTTAGGGAGAAAAAGTAAAGGCCCTCCCTTTTGTTAAACAGTTTCTTGCCGGTTCACTCACGCCATACCCCGAAGCAGAAATATGTACGGTAGAATAAAAGAGCCGGGCTTCGGAAACGATGTTTCTGAAGCCCGGCTCTCCTTTTATATTGACGGCCGTCGTCTTATTTCTTTCCAAGCATATAAGCAACACCCAGGGAAAAAGAAAGCACATTGATGGGCTCATTGTATTCGGTCACGAGCCTTCCCACATTTACCGGACGGTTGATGTTGTCCATGTAAAAATCGGGTGTGCACGAAAGGTAATTTGCTTTCAGCGTTACGGCAAACCGGCTGCACAGTTTGTAGCTGGCCCCGATCGCTGCGCTATAACCAAATGCATTGGCAGTACACGATTGCTGTATAAAAGAGCCGTCTTCTACCCCACCGTCTTCAACAGCAACCGAAATGGTCGGGGTCCTGGTGCTCGTAAAACCGAGCAGGACATCGGCAGTAATGTTTAACTTACTTCCGATCGGGTACCGGAGATAGATGCCGGGCATAAACGTCCACATGGAATAGGCTCCGGTGATGGTTGTAGTAACGCGGTCTACATCAAATGAATTGCGGTAACCGGCCGAGAGCGAATCCAGGCCCAGTGTTCCGATACCAAAAGAAGTATAACTTACTTTCCCGCCATATCAGGATTGATAGCTTTGTGCTGAAGGTAACCATTCAGGCACAGACGGCACTCAGGAG
>Ga0206851_1160_pt1 | contig 17428 bp, 18 predicted proteins | sample Alteio_BWOrgCont_13_FD_152904 | JGI IMG/M metagenome (GOLD analysis project Ga0206851, IMG submission 152904) | Enriched cells from forest soil in Barre Woods Harvard Forest LTER site, Petersham, Massachusetts, United States -... | ecosystem: Environmental > Terrestrial > Soil > Temperate forest >... | reverse complement strand
GCATCAGGCAGGGGACATTATGATGCATTGCGCAATGACCTGATCCGGACCGGCGTCGTGCAGGATATGGCTGAATCTTCCAGTCCCACTACCGGTGTGAGAAATGCGATGGTTAATTATGACTGGAAGGGCCGTGATCCCCGCAATATGGCCATCGTGGGGACCGTGTTTGTCACCTATGATTTTGGAAGAACCATCCACTGGCAAATGCTGGAAGGCAGAGATTTTTCCAGAAATTATGCTACGGACAGCTGCGCTTTTGTATTGAACGAAGCAGCCGTTGCCATGACCGGACTGAAACATCCGGTAGGTGAGGTTATTCACTGGCGTGACCAGGATCATCCGATTATTGGTGTTGTGAAAGACATGATTATGGAATCACCCTACACAAGTGCAGATCCTACCTTTTTCGTATTGCTGGATCGTAAGATCAGTGTAGTGACCATGAGGCTGAAGCGGGATGTTCCGGTTCCCTATGCTATCAGTCAGATTGAAAAAGTTTTTAGAAAGTATGATCCGGAGTCTCCCTTCGAGTACCATTTCACAACGGAAACATATAACTCGAAATTCGCCGAAGAAAATAATATTGGAAATATATCCGGTATCTTTTGTCTGTTTGCCATATTTATTTCCTGTCTCGGATTATTTGGTCTTTCTTCATTCATGGCCGAGCAGCGATCAAAAGAAATTGCGGTGAGAAAAGTATTGGGAGCAGGTGTTTTACATTTATGGCGGTTATTGAGTGCTGAATTCGTGGGACTGGTTTTGATTTCCTGTTTTATTGCAACACCCATTGCCTGGTTCACGCTTCATCAATGGCTGGAGCAATATGAATTCAGAACGACTGTGTACTGGTGGTTGTTTGCGCTTGCCGGCACCGGTACGATGATCATAGCATTACTGACGATCAGTTTTCAAATCATCAGGGCAGCTTTGTTAAATCCTGTAAAGCCCCTGCGATCCGAATAAAATATTCTTATGGGTGACAGCTTACTGATCAATTCAAAGGGCAAATCCGAAAATACCTATGATGCCATTGTAATTGGATCCGGCATTAGCGGTGGATGGGCAGCCAAAGAATTATGTGAACACGGAATTAATACACTGGTTTTGGAGCGTGGCAGGAATGTGCAGCATATAAAAGACTATCCGACAGCCACCAAACATCCCTGGCAGTTTACACACCGGGGCAGACTTTCTCTTGAACTTGAAAAGGATAATCCTATCATCAGCAAATGTTATGCATTTGATGAAAGTGCCCAGCACTTCTTTGTAAAAGATAAGGAGCATCCTTATGTACAGGAAAAACCATTTGACTGGATACGCGGATATCAGGTGGGTGGAAAATCGCTGATGTGGGCGCGCGAAACACAGCGCTGGAGCCGGCATGAATTTGAAGCGCCCGCCCGGGATGGATTTGCCGTTGACTGGCCGATCCGGTATAATGATCTCGCTCCCTGGTATTCACACGTAGAAAATTTTGCGGGTATCAGCGGAAATAAAGATGGCATTGATAATCTTCCGGATGGCGAATTTCTGCCTCCCTGGGAATTCAACTGTGCTGAAGATTCGATGCGGCAGAAAGTGAATGCGCATTATACAAACAGGCGGATGTTAATGGGACGATGCGCCAATCTCACTAAGGCGGGCGAGTTACAATTACAACAGGGTCGTGGTCAATGCCAGGCGAGAAATCTCTGCAGCCGGGGTTGTCCTTATGGCGGTTATTTTAGTTCCAACTCTTCCACTTTGCCCTGGGCAGAAAAAACAGGTCATCTCACTCTCCGTCCGGATTCCGTGGTTCACTCTGTTATCTATGACGAAAAAAAGGGCAGGGCGGCCGGCGTGCGGGTAATAGATGCAAAAACAAAACAGACCACCGAATATTTTGCGCGCATCATTTTTGTAAATGCCGCCTGTTTAAATTCCAATCTGATCTTACTGAATTCGGTGTCAAACCGCTTCCCGGAAGGACTCGGAAATGATTATAATATACTCGGCAGATATATTGCTTTTCAGAATTACCGCGGATCCATCTCTGCCCATATCGAGGGATTCAAAGACGGGTATTATTATGGCCGCCGACCCGTTTCACCCCTGATGCCCAACTTCAGAAATGTGTATAAACAGGAAGAAGATTTCCAGCGGGGATATCTTGTATTCTGGGGTGCATATCGAAATACAGGATCGAATGACGCTGAAATTGGAGCCGGTTTAAAAAACGCGCTGAGCGAGGCCGGCGACTGGTCGGCCTATATGTCTATGCAGGGAGAAGTGATTCCAAAGAAAACAAATCATGTAAGGCTCAGTAAGGATTTGAAAGATGACTGGGGGATTCCGCAGCTGATCACATCTGTAGAGTATGATGACAATGATGAAAAAATGGTTAGGGATTTTTTAACCCAGGGCTCGGAGATGCTGGAGATCGCCGGTTGTAAAAATATCCAGTCCAATGATAATAAACAGGCACCGGGGCTGGACATTCATGAAATGGGTGGCGTTCGCATGGGCCGGGATCCAAAAACATCCATGCTCAATGAGTGGAATCAGCTGCATGCATGCAAAAATGTTTTTGTAACGGACGGAGCCTGTATGACTTCGGTCGGTAATCAAAATCCTTCACTGACATTTATGGCCATCACAGCGAGGGCAGCGAATTATGCGGTGGAGGAACTGAAGAAAGGGAACTTGTAAGTGTAAGAGTATAGGAGTATAAGAGTATAGGAGTGATGCATTTTTATACTGTCATTTCCACCCTCCATTTTGAATTCCCACATTCTATACGCTTCCACACTCACCACACTTATTTCGCTCTCATCTTATTTCCCTTCGCCTCATACGTTAGTTCCGCCAATCCCAAAGCTTCCATCAAAGGAGGAATATACATTCCAAATCTTCCGCGCAGTCCTTTCTTCAATCCATACCATCCGCCCACCGGATTTTTTGCAGATCTGCCCCAGGCTTCAACCGTTCCTTCCTTAGCGGGTTTCTGTTCATCTGCACTTCCCAGTTCCATCCAGTCCCCATGTTTTTTTAACATGGCATGCAGATCAGCGAGACAACGACCGTCGTAATGCAAAACCGTTTTTCCCACTGTGCAGACTACTATTTCCATCCCGTCCTTTTCATCAGCATACATGGTATAATCAGATGTTCCGGAAGGAGTTTTTAACTGCATAGGCTTTTCTTTTGTGCCGATTTTATATTTCATTGTTGAAGTTTGATATTTCACTATATGGTTCCTTTTTTATTCCATCTTTGCCAGTTTTCATTCTCCAGCCATTTCTGTAATGTGGTCGGACGAACAGAAGGGAAATGTACATGGATCCCATCCATGTCAGCTGAAAACCCTTTTTCATTAAACCATTTAAACATCAAATACATTTCTTTATCCATCATTAATTTCGCAATCAGGAGCGGCAGTCTTTTAAATTTTATTTTCCTGCCCAATACCCGGCTCATGGTGACGGCTATTTCTTCATTGCTCAGTTCATCACCGGCTAGTTCAATGGTGTGGCCAATAAACTTTTCGGGATGGGCAAATGTTTCAGCCACGCAGGCCCCGATATCATCCGCTGAAATCATCTGATGTTTTTTCCCTGCTTTTATGGAGTCAAAAAGTTTACCGCTCAGAATTCCCTTAAACACCTGCGGGATATAATAATTCTCCATGAATTTAACCGGTCTCAAAATTGTGTGGGGCAGGCCGGTTTGCTTTATATATTTCTCTATGATGTTCTTGGTTTCGAAATGCGGAATTCCTGTCTGATCCCCCGCATTACAGACTGAATTATATACAAAATGGGAAATCCCGGCCTTTGCCGCCGCGTCCGCCATATTTTTTCCATACCGGATTTCAAGCTCTGACCCGCATTCAAAAAAATTCTGAATACTGAACACCGCACCACAGTCCTTCATTGCCTCTGTCAGCGAGGGGGGATCGCCCATATCGCCTTTTATAACTTGTACAGCGCGCGAAATCAATATTTGTGATGATATACTCCCGGGTGACCGGGAAAGTGCCCGCACAGGCAGATTATTTCTCAACAGGTGATTTATGACAGCGCCTCCCTGTCGCCCCGTGGCTCCGGTTACCAAAATGTATTTGCCCGATCCTGATTCTGGCATAGATTCTACAAGGTGCATTTTGATGCATCCCGGATCTTTGACGTTTTGGCAATATAAAACGATAGGCTATGGGGTAAGTTTTTTCAGATATTTCTCCATTACCTGCCTGTTATGTTCCAGATGATGTAATTGCAGTTCCGCGGCATTAGATTTAAATGGATCTATTCCTTTTAATACGGCCACACGCAGGTCAAAAAGACGCTCCCTGCCGGCTTTTTCTGATTCCCTGACCATATAGATTTTCAATGCCTCTTCCTGGAATTTTTGCCGTGGGTTGTAAAGGCCATTTAATTCTGAACATTGATGGCAAATACCCTTTTTGTTTATTAAAGCGCATCGTCCGTCGAAAATATGAATCATTTTAGTACGGCCCTCGCGCAGATAATATTTTACCATGTGCTCCGTGCTTTCGAGAATCACGGCGATTTCCGTTATTTTAAATTCGTACACTTCTTTCAATAAGATACTGATTTGTTGCTCGAGGGGCAATGTTTTTGAAATGCAGGTGAAACAAAAAGCGATATGTTCTTTGATCTCAAATTGTCCCTGTGGTGACGTTGTCCTGATATGCATGGATTCCCGAAAAAAAGCAGGATCGGAAAGCGCAGCTTCTTTTGAAATATCAGTTACATTTTCAACCCAGCGGCTCCTGGCTCTCAGACAATCCTTTGCAAGGTTGGATGCGATGGCAAATAACCAGGTTTTTAATGCTGATTCTCCTTTGAATGTATCCCATTTTTCGCTTGCTCTGAGCCAGGTATCCTGAATAATATCTTCCGTGTCGCGGACGCTGGCCGTTATCCGGAGTATGTAGGATTTTAATTGTCCTCCGGATTTCTCAAATTCCTTTGTCAGTTCTTCGATATGCATGGTTAATGTTCAATTATTTCAAATACCGGACACTCTATGAAATGAGATAGCGTTTTTAAAATTATGGAATTTTAAACGGGTGGCAGACATACCGTCACCGGTATACAGGCTGAATTAGCCACCGGCCGGTTAAAAACTGCCTTTTACCGGAAAAAATAGCAGAGTTACCTATCTCACCTTGTAATAAAAACCTTCATCATTTATTTTTATTCAGAATTTAAAATATAATAACCGTTCGTTCGTCAGAACAGGGTGGTGGTAGAAGACAGGGCGTATTTGGCACGAAGTTGGTCAGACGGTTGGAATGGTTTTTCTAGAAAATGGACTGATTATTTCATAAATAAGCGAACATTCACTTATTTTACGGAAAAAATAACAACGTCTATGCGGACAAGGAATGCCGAAAAGGAGGAACTGGTGAGGCAGGAAGCCATTGAAATGCTTGTCAGGGACGGATTTCAGGGATTCAGTATGAACCGGCTGGCGCAGGCTTGTGGAATTTCGGTGGCCACCCTGTATATCTATTACCAGGACAAGGATGACCTGATACAAAAGATCGGGGCGGAAATCGGCAGGCAGTTTATGGCAAAGACGCTGCAGGATTTCGATCCCGGAATGAGTTTCGCCGAGGGTCTCAAAAAGCAATGGGAGAACAGGGCCGCTTTTGCGATGAAGTTTCCCAAAGAGGTTGCCTGTTATGAAATTATCAGGCGATCGAGACATGGCGATGATATTGTGGAAGAAAGCCTTAAGGGATTTAAAGCTACCATGGGAAATTTTACGCATAATGCCGTCAAAAATAAAGAGTTGGTTGTTGTATCGCTGGAAGTTTTCTGGAGCATGGCATACGGTCCTCTGTACACATTGTTACGCTTTCATGAAGAAGGTAAAAGCATTGGCGGAAGACCCTTTAAATTTTCAAAAAAAATCATGGATGAGACTTTTCAGTTGGTACTTAAATCGCTGACACCAAAATAACCTGACATATTAAAAGAAACATTATGACAATTGATTTATCAAATATTTACATCTTCAAAACAAATATTCAAACAGAATTTGATAAGATGCGGATCAAGAACGTCTTGGATGCGTCCCAAAAAGTGCTCAAATGGAATATCGATATGGATGATACGGACCGGGTACTGAGAATTGTTTCAGATTCTCTCAGACCGGAACAAATCATATCCCTGCTGGATTACGTTGGATTCGAATGTACAGAGTTAGAGTAAACAATCAATTATGACACAGGAAAAACAAAAAGCTGTCCCTTTTACCGGCTATCAGAAATTTGCCATATTCGCACTGGCGATCACGATGTTTACGGTGGTGCTTGATTTTATGGTGATGTCACCACTGGGAGATATCCTGATGAAATCGCTCAATATAAAACCGGCTCATTTCGGACTGGCTGTTTCGGCTTATGCATTCAGTGCGGGTATTTCAGGACTTTTAACGGCGGGATTTGCGGATAGGTATGACCGTAAGAAACTGCTTCTTTTCTTTTATACCGGTTTCATTGCGGGCACCTTGCTCTGCGGTATTGCCAATACTTATCCGTTGCTGGTAGGCGCACGTATCATTACGGGTTTATTCGGCGGAGTGATCGGATCGATATCCATGGCGATAGTTGCCGACCTTTTTGACCTCCAGCATCGCGGACGGGTCATGGGCTTTATGCAGATGGGATTTGGAGCCAGCCAGGTATTGGGTATTCCAATCGGATTATATCTTGCGAATCTGTGGGGATGGCATGCGCCGTTTTTATGGGTCGGCATCATGGCTATTATTGTTGCCGTTTTGATTGCTGTCAAATTGAAACCTTTGACTAAACACCTGGACGTTCAGCAGGACAGATCTGCGCTTAAACATTTGATGCATACTTTGTCGAAAAAAGATTACCGTATTGGTTTCTCGGCCACTGCACTTCTATCGATCGGAGGTTTTATGATGATGCCATTCGGCAGTGCTTTTGCGATCAATAATCTGCATATTACCCAGCACCAGTTGCCATTATTATTTATGGTAGCGGGGCTCAGCACACTGATCATCATGCCGCTGGTGGGAAAACTGAGTGACAGGGTGGATAAATTCAAAATCTTCGTTGCGGCATCGGTGTGGATGGCTATCGTGGTTGTCATTTATACCAATCTCTCGGTGACTCCGCTCTGGCTTGTCATGATTTTTAATGTGCTGATGATGTGTGGCATCATGAGCCGCATGGTTCCTTCAAGCGCCCTGATTACAGCCGTTCCTGTTTTGCAGGACAGGGGTGCATTTATGAGCATCAATTCATCGTTGCAGCAAATAGCAGGCGGCGTGGCAGCCGCATTCGCCGGTCTGATTGTCGTTCAGAAAGACAAGTTCAGTCCCCTGGAACATTATAATACATTGGGGTATATTATTGTTTGCATCAGTGCTGTGAGTGCGTTCCTGTTATACCGTGTGAGCAAACTGGTAAAAGCCAGAGTAAAGCAAACCCGGTCACAGAAGGAAGAGCAGGTGATTATGGAAAAAGAGGAATTTCTGATTGAGTAATAAACTGTTTCATGCTCAGCGATATTGATCATTTTTACCTGCAGAAGGAAGAACCGGTAAAGAGTAGCCTGATCGCATTGAGAGATATCATTCTCAAACAGGATCCGGAAATTAAAGCTGCCTGGAAATACGGAATGCCTTTCTTCTGTTATAAAGGGAAAATGTTTTGTTATCTCTGGGTCCACAAAACCATCAAACAACCCTATATTGGTTTCGTGGAAGGGAAATATCTGATTCATCCGAAACTGCTGATTGAAAAACGTGCCAGGATGAAAATTCTCCTGTGTGATCCGGAAAAGGACTTGCCGGTGAAAACGATCGAAACGATTTTAAAAAAGGCCCTCGATCTATACCACAAAGGAACGGTTCAGATAAGAAACTAAGGACTTCACCTATCTTTGGATCTCCTGCCGTAAACCGGTTTTACCTATTAAGCAAAGAAATATTTGAAACTATACATCAAGTATATGGTTAGCCTTCGCTGCAAAATGCTTGTGAAGGACGAACTCAGAAAACTGGGAATTGAATACTCAAATATCAGCCTGGGCCAGGTGGAACTGCCGGAAAAGATCAGCCATTCGCAACTGGAGAATATCAGAACTGCCCTGAAGAAGTCGGGCCTTGAATTGATGGATGATAAAAAATCTGTACTGATCGAAAAAATAAAGGATGTGGTAATTGAAATGGTTCACTATGAAGATGAACTCCCCAGGTTGAATTTCTCTGATTACCTGTCCGAAAAGCTTGGATACAATTATACCTACCTGGCCAATCTTTTCTCAGAAACAGAAGGCACTACCATCGAGCATTTTATTATTATACATAAGATAGAGCGGGTAAAAGAGCTAATCATCTATGATGAGCTCAATCTTACTGAAATTGCCTGGAAACTCCATTATAGCAGCGTCTCTCACCTTTCCAACCAGTTTAAGAAAATAACCGGGCTTACACCTTCCTTTTTTAAGTCTCTCAAGAACAAGAAACGCAGTAATCTGGAAAACTTATAACACCGGGAGCTTAACGCGTAACGCTTAGCGCGGCCAATCAAATCAGCTAACTCGAGGTTTTGTGGAATAAACCTGTGAATAATGCAACTTTTAGGAATAATTGTATAATGTATTGGCACTGCAATCGGGTGACCTTTGGGCAGCACGAAAGCTTTGAAATTTATATGCTCAAAAAAGCCGGGGAAACGGATATCGAATTGGAAAAGGCCAAGCCTATGATTACGGTGGAAATTATAGAATATGTTGAAAATGCAGTGGTGATTAAAACCATACTGAAAAAATCTTCCGGAAATATCAGCGTCATGTCGGTAGACAGTGGTGAAGGCTTAACAGAACGCACCAGCCCGTTCGACACATTTGCACAAGTAATTGACGGCAAGGTTGAACTGGTGATCGGAGGCATACAACATTTATTACAGACAGGCGGTTCAATCATCATTCCCGCTCATGCACCTAACTATGTAAAGCCTGATGGCCGGTTTAAAATGATCTTAACAGTACTTAAAAGCGGATATGACTGACAGATGCCGATTTCTTCATTAGGGACAATTGTCCGGTATCATATTATATAACGTAAAAGGATTTATGGAAGGTGGCTCATCAGATTTTTTGAAAACAAGTACAATTATTCAGTATCCATCTATCCGAATCAGTAAAAGAAAAAACCCGGTTCCTGACAAGACACAACTGGCCGTGATAAGCAGCGAATTGGAAGAAGCAGAACGAATCAGATTGCTGCATAAAATAACCACCGGCACACCCATACAAATACTCAAAAAGAAATCGGGTGTTTTTGCCACTTCACTGATTCATGAAGTCAGAAATCCTCTGACAAATATCAATCTGGCTGCCGATATTCTCAGTATCGACAATTTAAATGAAGAGCAGGAAAAATTTGTAGATATCATTAAAAGGGGTGCTGAAAGGATCAATCAAATTTTAACCAGCTTTCTCAGTGCCCACAACGACGATGAAACACTTACGGAACCCTGTTCTGTGAATGAACTGATAGAAGAGGTGCTTACTGTCAATAAAGACCGGATCAGTCTGAAGCAGGTAGTCGTTCATAAAAATTTTGCAGCCGGAAATCTGAATATTCTGGCAAAAAAGGAGGAAATAAAAATTGCACTGATAAATATTATTGTCAATGCTATTGAGGCGCTTCCACCGGAAAATGGGATATTAACCCTTCGCACCGGAATAATAAATAATCAATGTATCATTGAAATAGAGGATAACGGGATAGGCATTAGCGAAAAGAACCTGTTAAATATATTTGATCCCTATTACACAAGTAAGACCGGCGGTATGGGTCTTGGTCTTTCCACTACCATGGATCTTCTTATATCCAACTATGGTACTATGGATGTACAATCCGAAGAAGGGTTTGGAACTCATTTTACTATCTATTTTAATCAGATGGAAATATAAGAGGCTACACCGGAATTTACTTCTTTAACCGTAAACAGGAATTGGGACCTGCATTTAACCGATAAACGAATCAGTCTGAAAAATAGGATGTAATTTCATTCACGTTCCATGGCATTATGCTATTTCATTACGGTTTAAAATATAATTCCTTATTTATCCTCAACAACAAAACAATGAAAAAAGTCCTTATTCTTTTCAGCCTGTTAATAACAATGATGCAGGTTGTTCCGGCGCAATCAAATAAAACAAATCTGAGTCTTTCTGTCTCCGCAGCCGCGGCTGCAAACCGCGCGCAGCTGGCTGGCTATGTCTGGACCAGAACGGTTCAGGTATTTGTGGGTGGTGCGCTGAAAAATACAATCGTTAGTTCCATGTCGATTGGACCTGACGGAAAAATGGTTAGTACGGCTGTTTCCTCCACACCAACAGATCCTCCGCCCACCAGAGGAATACGGGGCGATATTGCAAGAAAGAAGATTGCAGAAATGAAAACCTATATCGACAATGCAATGACTACGACTGCGGGTTATATCTATATGTCAAAGGGAAAAATGGTCGACTATTTTGATGCCGCCGGCATTTCACAATCGGGAAATACGATTACCGTTGTAGGATCCAACGTGAACCAGCCCAACGATCAGCTTACGATGAAAGTTACGCCTGGAACTTATGCTTATATCAGCCAGAGTTTTAGTTCCACAGTTACCGGCGGTGATGCCATTTCAGGCATGTGCAATTATAAAACATTCAGTAACGGACTTACCGCTTTTAATTCGGGTGAACTGGATTTGCCGGCCAAGAATATGAAACTGATGGTTTCAAATTCGGGTTATGCAAAAAAACTCCAGTAGATCATCTTTATAAATCGGGAGCCCTGTAAATCAGGGCTCTTTTTTTTCTGATTCTATTTGCCGTCGATAACTTTTTGATTTGAAATAAAAATTCAGCTGCAGACCGATTGCATTCAGAGGTTCCACAGACGGTAAATGTTGAAACTGATAGAGATAATACACTTCAAAATCCAGGTAATCTGTGACTTTTATATCGGATCCCACGGTAAGTCTGAACCGGTTTTGTGCATTGTCATTCAAATAAAAAAAGTATTCTCCATATAAATACGTGTCAAAGGTTAAATAGGCCGTTTTGAAATTTCGTATGAATTTTATCCTTGGCCTGTAGATAGGCTGGAATTCGCCATTCACCCATCGCCAGTCCAGCCGGTTTCTGTTCATGAGCGTAATCTTCATGGGTAATTGAAAATTGTTATTGGTTTCTGTTTCCAGGATATTTACTTCTTTCTTTTTGTCGCTGGGCGGTGCATTCGAATAGGAATATCCAATCCTGAAGGACCAGTAATAACCCACGGTGGTATCGTGCAGGTCGGCGTATCGTCTTCCTTTTAACCAGGGAAGCGCGAAATAGTCCAGGTATGCGCCCGCTGTGCCGTCGGTGTATTCCGAATTGGAACGCGTGCCGGAAATCAGTCCATACAGGCGAAATTTTTCATTGATCCTGTAATACACTTCCAATTCGGGCCATATCTGTTTTTGGCCGGATGAATCCTGTGCCAGAAGCCACTCCGAAATCAAAGCGAAACCACATAACAAAATCGGCTTTAGAAAAGGTACCCTCACGGATCTGTCGTTTAACGGTTAAATTAAATAAGTCGGAAGTTTAAAAATGCCTGTCTCATGGAAGGCCAATACCAAATTGATGCAAAAAAAAGGCTTCTGCCAAATTATGGTGTCTTTGTTTTACGGTTAAACTATTAAAAATTTCCCGATTATTGGTTCCGCTTAATTAACTTTATTCAGAAACGGTATTGGATTTAAAACAGCTAACTGTGTCCAATTTCTTACGCAACGTTTTTCTTATAAAACATCATTTATGAAAAAATTGATCTCCTTATCAGCCGCCTTTTTTTTCTCACTGATTTTTCTCACTTCATGCGGGCCTACGCTTACAGTAACGAACGATTATGATCACACAGCAAATTTCAGCCAGTATCATACATTTAAGATCGTAAAACTGGAACAGCAGTATCAGGCACTCAGCCAACTGAACCAAAACCGGGTAATCAATTCCGTGAGACAGCAAATGATTGCGAAAGGTTTTACGGAAGCAGAAAATGCTGACCTGCTTGTAAACATCACCAGTATATTAAAGAATCAGAAAGAAATTGTCGCAAACTCCTATGGCTATGGCGGGGGATACCGTCCTTACATGTGGGGTGGCGGAAATATGTCTACCACGGTGAATGTGCAGAATTATACCGCCGGATCACTGATTATTGAGGTTGCGGCCGCTCAGGGTAATAAGCTGCTATGGGAAGGGATAGGTAACCAGGATATTGACGCTCCTTCCAGTGACCCTGACAAAACAGTTCCAATCATAGTACAAAAAATAATGGCCAGTTTTCCTCCGGGCATGACTGCTAAATAACTTTACTTCATTGAGCACATTAAAAAAGGGAGCTACGCTCCCTTTTTTAGTATGGAAGTGTGGAAGACTGGAAGACTGAAAGACTGGAAGACTGAAAGACTAGCTAGTATGGAAGTGTGGAAGTATGGAAGAATGGAAGTAGAGTGTAATAGTTGTTAAGTATAATAGTTTAACTATCTATTGATTCGAAACTGCCGCTATCATAATTGACAATTGACAATTAACCATTGACAATTACAACTTAAATCCTACAATGAAGAGTAATGCAATCGTGGCATTTTCATAACCTGAAGAATAATATCCTTTGAGTTCGGCGGCGTAGGAAATTTTTGGTTTCTGAACAAAGCGATATCCGAATGTGGCTGAAAAATCTGACAGAGACCAGGTGTTTGCATTGAAGTTATAACTGCTGTCGGTATTACTTACCTTATTAAATGTAATGGACTGACCCATGGCCCAGTTTGCATAGAATTTCTTTGAAAACTTCATGGACACCACAAACATCAGAGGAACAGAAGAGTTCGTTACATCACCCTTTGGCTGGGTACTTTTTACAGAATACAAACGATAATATCCGGTTTCAAATCCCAGGGCTACGAACGAATGTTGCGGTTCCCACATGACTCTGGCGGATATGGCATATTTAAAATTGCTCACATCATCTTTCAGGATGACGAGGTTATTGATAAAATAACTCGGTCCGGCTCCGGCGTAGAGAGAAAATTTATGGTACTTGCCAGTTTCCCCTTCACCATTTTGCGCCAGCGAACGGCCGGTTATCAGGCTAAAGGAAACAGCTATTATTAACTTATGAATTCGCATGCTATTATATTAAATGCCGGTTAGATTTATTTTGAATTACTTCATCGTATAAAAATAATACACAACGTAACAGGGGTAGTCGGATATGAAACCATCGAATTGTCCATTCTGAATATAATTGGCAATGAGCCCATTGTCGTTCAGCGTCCAGCTGATTACTTTGATACCCTGCGCATGCGCCTGGGCTACATCACTGAGCAACAATCCCCTGGAATATCGCGGTCCCCAACGGTTGCACCCGTTGTCAATCACATCCTGTAACGTCAGTTCACACATCGTTTTTAAACTGGTATCTGCACGATAAGGCGGATAGGATTGAAATTGTCCGATCACAGTATTAGAAGGCATATCTGCATAGATCACTACGTGCCTTCCCACCGCCTGGGCATGTGCCTGGGCATTCAGTACGATGGGTTGCAATGCCTGAAATATACCGTCGTCTCCTTTGATGTCCATCCAGAAGTAAGTCATGGTAGTGGAGTCGATAAAATCCTGCAGACATTCTTGCAGAGAAGCAATTTTTTGACCGTCAATTAACGTGATATATTGTTCCAGGAAATTAAAAGAGAATTGATTATAGTCGCCTGAAATCGGACTTTTTTGTGTGAGCCGGATATCAATATTCCCGTCATGCATCATGATGGGCACATTGTCGCGGGTAAGCTGAACATCAAATTCCAATCCATTCACTCCATAGTCTTCATCATTCAGGACACCCAGCAGTGAGTTTTCCGCAAATGGCGGATTAGCCACTGTCTGTACGCCATGGTGGGCATAGATTTCAAACGGTGTGGTTTGCGTATAGGCAGAAAAATGTCTGGTGAATTTCAGGCTGAGAGGTGTCTGGGTACCATTGCCATTTTCAATATTTCCATTGATAACCAGGTTGTCGACAATTCCTGTATTCAGAAATGCATCGGCATCTGCTTTTGGCAAACTGAAATTGACGAGCCCTTGCCTGGCATCCTGTGAATACCTGTAAAATCCTGCGAATTTTAACGATCCGTCATTTTGCTCCAACCCGTATTTCAGGATCATAAAAATACCGCCATTACCGAAGAATGAAACCCGGTATTTGGAAACCTTACAAACAAAACTGGTTCCCAGGGCTGTACTGCCGGAACCCACTTCGTAAATGGCTTCCATCGGTTTCATCTTGGTATAAGGAATAAAAGAAACATTCCCGATATCAATGGGGGGTTGTAAGGTTGTCTGATTTCTTGAACAGGAAAAGAAAACAAACAGGAGAATCAAATATTTGTATGTATTTCGGAAGCTCATAATATTTTTATTTCAGTTATAAGTTTATGCCAACCTTGAACTCAGGCATCCAGTATCTTTTTCCATTCACAGGAAATGCCGGCCACGCTATAATATGATACTGGATATAGTCCATTTGTAATCCGAAACTGATCGCCCTGTTTTTATACAGCCTTTGTGAGAAACTGGCTGAGAAACTGTATCCATTTATAAAACTGTTTGCAGTAGTAAGAGTGTTTTTGTCTTCACTTATATACAGGACGTCGGTTATATAGAGATCTGCCCTGAATGTAACCGCGGTATGGGCGAAAGCATGACCGAAAGATATGTTTGGCTGCTGCTCCCATCCGGTGAGGGTAGTAGCGAATCCAAATTGGTTGAGCCTGCCATAGTTCCAGGCAACGTTCCATCCAAGACCAATATAGTTATCATTGATTTTGTAATTCCAGTAAGGCCCGAGATAGATCCGGTTTGAAATGATCAGACTCGCCAGGCCTGCCTGCAGGTTAAATCCTTTTGGCAAAGTATATTTTGCCTGGTAGGAGAACATGGGAGCTGTAATATTATCCAGCGTCCAGTCTTTTGGAGTTACCACATACAGGACAGAAATATTAGAAGAATAGTGACCGGATGGCAATGGCTGTGGCAGAAAAAAACTCGCTTTCAGGATATCAAAGCTGTCCGTCTCTTTTTTCTGCGCAACCCCAAAAAGACATGAAACCATCAGGCTGAAAACCAGGATGGACCTGCATTTGCTTTTTTTACGACATGTATTCACTAAATATTTTTTTTGCTTTGAAATCAAATGAATCATTTCAAAAGGATCGGAGACGAGGCGGCTGTTAACACCTGGAGGGGATTAACCGAACAAGCAGCTTTGTAAAGGATCGATTTGGTTCTCATGCAATTTATCTAATCTTTTAATAAATAAGTTCCGGCCTACTCATTTAACCGATAAACGCAAAAATGATAAATCGATCAGGCCACTGTCAGGAAAGGGATTTTGGAATATTTGAATCCTTTATAAATTTGATCGACCAGATCCTCATCCAGTAAAAATCTGTTTAAAAATTCTTTTGAGATCCAGGCTTTATTGAGTGAATGATCCTTGAGTGATTTTATAAGTATATCCGCCTCTGCCTTTCTGCCCATATGGGTTAAAGTGGCAACACGTAAAATAATATTCAAACCAAAATCCGGTATGGTCATCTCATCTGAGCATGCAAAAGCAAGGGGATATTCTTTTTGCTTGAAGTGGTACAGACTGATAAAGAATTTAAATAAGGCAGGATGTGATTTATTCCGGATCATCGAATTGCGGATCAGTTCAATACCCCGGTCATATTCACCGGCAGCTATCATCAGACAGCCGCAAATACCCATAATGCCGACCGCATTGGGATTCAGTGTGATTGCATATTCGAGTTCAACCAGTCCGGCCTGTTTGTTATGTAAGGAAATATGGGCCATTGCCAGCGCAATATGTCCATGCTGGCTAAAAGGATTTATTTTCAGCGCAGTGCGTGCGGTTCTCAGACCCTGGACCACCGGGTTTTCTTCTGTAGGCTGATCAAATAAAAATGCCAGCAGGGACAGTTGTCCAAAGAATGCCCAGGCCAGTTCATCCGAGGGATTTTTTTCAGTGGTATATTGCATAGCCGCATATGCTTTTCTGAAAATCTCTTCGTTGAATCTGGAATAAAATATATTATACCAGGAATGTGTGGTTAAAAAGGCTGTGCCCGATTTACTTTTTGTGAGACCGCGGGACATCTGCTCTACGATGATTCCATTGAAATCTCCCAATACAGCGATCACCGAACTGACTATTTTATCCCCTAATTCAAACAGGTTGGTAGAATTGTAATTGTGATGATGTAATTCCGTCCAGATCTGTGCACCGGAGTGGGTCTCTGTAAGCTGAACGGCAACCCTGAGTCTTTTCGCTTCAAACTGAACATTCCCGGTAATCATATATTGCGCGCCGAAATGTGTGGCGATTTCCCGTATGTCGTTATTCCTGAATGTAAATTGTTGTGTTGTATAATAGGAAATCACAGAAAAATCGGGAAATCTTCCAAATTCTGCACTCAGCTGCTGGCCCAGATTATCTGTAAATGCCTGTCGGGATATATCTGTTTCAAAAGTTCTGAAAGGCATTACGGCCAGGATAATCGAGTCGGAAGGTGTTTCCTGTTGAGCAGGTTTTGGATCGGGCTCAGGATTAATTATTTTCCGGAATTTATTTGCGAATACCGGCACATAACTCCCTTTGGGTACAGAGATTTCAATTTCATCCGCTATGCCCGATTCTTTATAATAATAATTCAATGCGCGACGCAGCCTGCCCGCATGTATGCGTACAATGGCATCCTGTTGAGGTTTAAAACTGATGGGTTTATTTAAAACATTGATTGCAATGGTGTACTCCTTGATTGTATTGGATCTGCCACCCAGTGTTTCATCAATGATATAAGTCAAAAAACGCCTGAGTATGTCAGAAACTGCAAATTCAGGACAGAGAAATATTTTCCGGAGCTGCGCGTATATTAGGTCTTCCGAAAATGACTCGGAAGCACCGGCTATGGTTTTGGTACTCATTGGATGAGGTTTTACAGTTAAATGCCTGATTAGCCAATCTTTGCGCTACCAATAGAGTACCTTGAGTAAACGGGAACCGGATTTCAAATTTAAAAATACGGATAAAGGGTATATTAACAATGAATTGTACAGGTTAGTTTATAACGATAACCATTCATGAACGCACTTCAAACCGAACTGGGCCTGATTAAAAACAGGTTTCCTGATCATAAATCTGTCATTGATACTTTGTACAGAAATGATACAGATTTTAAATCCCTTTGTGCAGATTTATTTTTATGTTCAAAGATGATCCAGGATTTTGAATTGGAAATTGCTGAAAAGCAACATGC
>Ga0206851_1159_pt1 | contig 17458 bp, 11 predicted proteins | sample Alteio_BWOrgCont_13_FD_152904 | JGI IMG/M metagenome (GOLD analysis project Ga0206851, IMG submission 152904) | Enriched cells from forest soil in Barre Woods Harvard Forest LTER site, Petersham, Massachusetts, United States -... | ecosystem: Environmental > Terrestrial > Soil > Temperate forest >... | reverse complement strand
GGAGGGCAAGGTATTCGACACCGCGCATAACAATGTGTTTTATAGTATTATGCCGGAATGGTTTCTGATTCCGGGGATTCTCATCGCTACGGCAGCTGCCATCATTGCGAGTCAGGCTCTGATCAGCGGATCTTTTACCCTGATCAGTGAAAGTATGCGACTGAATCTATGGCCCAAATTCAGAATCAGTTATCCGACCGAGCAGAAAGGACAGTTATATATACCTGCGGTCAATTTTATGTTGTTTGTCGGCTGTTGCAGCATAACGCTTTATTTCAGATCATCCTCTCATATGGAAGCAGCCTATGGACTGGCCATCACGTTGTGTATGCTGGCTACCTCCATTTTGTTTGCCAACTACCTGATTTCACGACGCGCGCCGTCCATGCTTATTTATCTCTACCTCTCCGTTTACCTGATCATAGAATTCAGTTTTCTATTTGCCAACCTGGATAAATTTCCGCATGGAGGTTTTGTTACCCTGATCGTCGGGGGAGCATTATTTGCCATCATGTATGTATGGTATCGCTCACGCAAAATCAAGAACCGCTATGTGGAGTTCGTGCGACTGGAAAACTATATTCCGCAAATACAGGAACTGAGCACGGACCGCACGGTACCCAAATTCGCAACGCATCTGATGTACATGACCAGTGCGAATAATCCAAAGGAAATTGAACATAAGATTATATACTCCATTCTGAATAAAAAACCCAAACGCGCAGATATTTATTGGTTCGTACATATTGATACTCTCGATGAACCCTATATTTCCGAGTATTCAGTGGAGCATATCATACCCAACGATATCATCCGTGTTGAATTCAGGCTGGGGTTCAGAATTGAACCGCGGATTAATCTGATGATCAGGAAAGTAGTGGAAGACCTGGTAAAAAACCGGGAAGTAAATATTACAAGCCGATACGAATCCCTGGAAAGAAATAATGTGGTGGGTGATTTCCAGGTGGTCGTGATGGAAAAATATCTTAGCCAGGATAATGAACTTTCATTCTTCGAAAGAGTCATCATGAAATTATATTTCTGGCTGAAGGAAGCCAGCCTGTCGGAAGAAAGAGGTTTTGGGCTGGATCCGTCCAATGTTCTCATAGAGAAATTTCCATTGATCGTATCTCCTTTGCCTGATTTGAGTCTCAAACGAATTGGATAGAACAAGTATAAGAGTATGGGAGTATGGGAGTATGGGAGTATGGGAGTAAATTATTAAATGGTACTCTCATACTCCCATACTCCCATACTCTCATAATTACGTGATAAGTTCTCTTAAGTTTTGTAACCGGCTTTGAGGAATAAAGTAATAGTTGTGTGATACCGGATCGACGGTGCTGTCGGATGAAAGGGCTTTTAATTTTTTATTCTCCAGATAATAAAGTCCGTAATCGAATCCCGAAAATAAATCCAGCAGGGTTTGCCTTTTCTTCGCCTCCTCCAGTTCGCATAAGATAACCGGTTTGAATTTTCCGATACTGCTCAAAAATGACTCAAACACCGCCAATTCAAGACCTTCCACATCGCATTTAATAAAATCCAGTCTGGTTAATGATTGGAACAATTCATCTCCATGTACATTTTTTACCTTTTCCGATTCAACATAATCCAGGTAGGAATGAGTGCTTTTCACACGGGCATAAGCGAATTTTTTTACATTATTTAATTGAGGAATGCCCATTTCAACCCATTCCGTATCGGCGCCCATAGCATTCTGGAAAAGGGTTATATTTTTCAGATGTCTATGGGCAGCTATATTTTTTATGGTGTTGAAGAATTTAGACATCGGTTCAATCGCATACACATGTCCCTGTGCTCCGGCCAGGCGACTTAATTCAAAAGTAAAATAACCCAGGTGAGCCCCGATATCAATACAAATGTCGCCGGGCTTTATCAGGTTTTTCAGGAAATAGATATCCTGGTAATCGATCCCCAGCCGTCCCGTTTTATACAAAGTCTGGAATGAGGAGGCAAGCAGGTGGAGATAACGTTTTTCACCGAGAGAATTCAGCAGCATTTTCCTGATACGGCTCATGGAGAATAATTAATCACAAAGGTACAATATAGGCTTCTTTGTTTTTTTTGATCTTGTCAGGAGTACAAATCAGGATCTCTTCTTTTAGAATTTTTACAAGACGTTCCTTTACAAAATCCCGTCTGACAACCATGCTTACTTCGCGCATGGGGAAAGGTTTTTTGAAGTGACGGATCAATGCCTGTTGTTTTTTTGAGAAGTCCAGGGTGGCCAGTTCCGGCAGGATGGTGATCCCGTCCGTAAGTTCCACCATCCGGCGAAGGGTTTCGAAGCTGCCCGCCTCATAATCGAAATGACTCGTGCGCCGGCTGGCTTTGAACAATTCACATAAATTGATCGTTTGCGAGCGGAAGCAATGACCTTCTTCCAACAGCCATAATTTATTTGGATCTATCTCACGGGCCAGTACATAGGTTTTCTGAAAGAGCCCATTATTTTCGGAAACGTACACGAGCAGCTCCTCATAAAAAAGTATTTCCTCCCTGAGTCCCTTTTCATTCAGCGGAGTCACCAGGATTCCGGCGTCCAGACTTGAATCGCGCAGCCCTTCCAGCAGGGCCTCTGTGGTCTTTTCAAATACGATCAGCTTTACTTTTGGATATTTACGAAGGAAAGACTGAACAAAGAGGGGAAGAAGGTAAGGCGCCAGGGTTGGGATAATCCCGATACGTAACTCTCCTTCTACCAATCCCTTCTTCACTGAAATAATTTCAGACACCCGGCTCTTCTCCAATAATATTTTTTTTGCCTGTTCCAGAATTTGCTTTCCTGCCTCCGTGGGTACTACCGGGGAATGGGTCCGGTCAAATATTTTTACACCCAACGTTTTTTCGAGCTTTCCGACTTGCATGCTGAGCGTGGGTTGTGTTACAAAACATGCTTCTGCTGCTTTTGCAAAATGCCGGTGTGTGTCAATGGCCAGTATATATTCCAGTTGGGTGAAAGTCAATCTGAATCGATTTAATCTATCGGAGCATAAATTTAATCAATTATATCAATCAAATTAATGACTGATCTTTGGATGCCTTTCAAAACTTAAAAGCCATTTTATGAGTGAAGAAAAAAAATTAACCACTGCATCTGGTATCCCCTACTATTATAATGAAGATACCCTGAGCGCCGGCCCACGCGGCCCATTGCTACTACAGGATTTTATTTTACATGAAAAGATGGCCCATTTTAACCGTGAACGGATTCCGGAACGGGTCGTACACGCTAAAGGGAGTGCCGCTTATGGAACCTTTACCGTTACCCACGACATCACCCGTTTTACCAAGGCCAGGATATTCAGTGCCATAGGTAAACAAACCCGAACCCTTCTGCGCTTTTCAACGGTGGGCGGAGAAAAAGGGTCTGCTGATACCGAAAGGGATCCACGCGGATTCGCACTTAAATTCTATACGGAGGACGGAAACTGGGACCTGGTTGGAAATAATACTCCGATATTTTTTATCAAGGATCCAAAAAAATTCGGTGATTTTATACATACACAAAAGCGCGATCCTTATACGAATTGCAAGAGTCCGACAATGATGTGGGATTTCTGGAGTTTAAATCCGGAGAGCCTGCACCAGGTGATGTTCCTGATGTCGGACCGTGGTACACCATACGGTTACCGGCATATGCACGGATTCGGAAGTCATACATTCAGTATGATCAATGCAGCCAATGAACGTGTGTGGGTGAAATTTCATTTCAAAACAGCGCAGGGAATAAAAAATTTCAACAACGACGAAGCGGTTGAGATGAAAGGAAAAGATCCCGATTTCGCCCAGCGTGACCTGGTAGAAGCCATCGACCGTAAGGAATATCCAAAGTGGAATGTGAAAATCCAGGTGATGACAATGGAGGAAGCGAAGAATTATAAATACAACCCTTTCGATTTGACAAAAGTGTGGTTACACAAGGATTTCCCATTGATCGATGTGGGTGTATTGGAATTAAATGAGAATCCGAAAAATTATTTTGCTGAAGTAGAGCAGGCTGCATTTGCCCCGGCACATGTAGTAAATGGTATTGATTACTCGCCGGATAAAATGTTGCAGGGTCGCATCCTTTCATACCCGGATGCTCATCGTCACAGGCTGGGACCAAATTATGAACAGATTCCAGTGAATCGTTGTCCCTATGCAGTAAATAATTATGAAAGGGATGGTTTTATGCGGGTGGACGGAAACGGGGGCAGCAATCCAAATTATTTCCCGAATAGTTTTGATAATATAAAACCCGATGAATCTTATAAAAATGTTCCACCTCCTGCAAACGGGGATTTATCATTGGGATGGTTTAGTCGTAATGGTGAAGGTGAAAATGATCATTATTCCCAACCAGGCAATTTTTATCGCCAGGTACTCAGCGAGTATGATAAAAAAGCGCTTGTGAAAAATATTTCAGGTGCAATGAGCGGTATCAGTGGCCCGAAAAAAGATGAGATCATCAATCGTCAGTTATGCCATTTCTTCCGTGCAGACATCGGATTGGGAATGGCAATTGCGTCGGCGCTCGGAATAAATCCTGAGACAGCCATGCCGAAGCAACACCTGGAAACGCTTAAAGCGTAAAGCGCAAGGCTTAAAGCCCGGGATGTGAAAATTAGTATGGGGTAGTAGTTTTTATAAATGGTTTAGGAAAAAATGGAAGGGAGTGTACTCCCACCCGTTTATTCTTAAACCATTTTTTATTATGAGATACCGGACTTATAACTATGGGCTTATTCTGACCGTAAATTTTTGACCTGATTTGTAATAGCCGCCTTGATGGCCTGGAAGCTGACGGTAAACAAGGCAATACATATCGAAAGCAAACAGGTGAGCGTTATCATCCACCAATTGATATGAATATGGTAATTGAAACCGGCTAACCATCCGTCCAAAAAATACCATCCCAACGGAAGGGCAATGCATATTGCTATGAATATAATCCGTATAAAGTCCATGGATAATAACGAAACAATACTTAGTACAGAGGCTCCAAGTACTTTCCGGATACCAATTTCTTTTATTCGTTGTTCTGCCGCGAAGGCCGAAAGTCCAAACAATCCCAGGCAGGCAATCAGAATAGCGATCAGGGTAAAATATCCCACTAATCCGGAAATGCGCTGATCCTTTTCATAGTTCTTCTGAAAATCCTTGTCCATGAAAGAATAAACAAAGGGAATTCCCGGATTGATCCGGTTCCAGGACTGCTCTGTTTCCTTTAGAATCGTTCTATAATCATTTGTCCGCAGATTCGCAATTAGGTAGCTATACCGATTTCCAAGAACTCTATTAAAAGCAAAGGGTTTTATTGCATTATACAAGCCTTCGAAATTGAAATTACGCACGATTCCTACAATCCGCATCGTATTGTGTGAGCCCTGAAAATCGTAGTAGATATTTTTACCAACGGCTGTATGAACATCGTAACCCAGCGCTTTAATGGCTACTTCGTTTAATATAACACTACCGGAATCAGCAGTAAATTCCCGGGAAAACCCTCTGCCGGCTATCAGTTTAAAACCCAGCGTTTCAAAATAATCATTATCAATATTGTTTAACGCGATATCTACTACATCGTTGATTGATTTCCCTTCGGCATAAAAAAGCATATCTTCTATATTGGCAATCCCCGGATAGGTAGAACCACTCGTAACGTTTTTTATGCCGGGATTTTTTAATAAGTCAGTTTTAAGGACCTGATAATTTTTAACAACTTCCTGACTTTGCAGAGGTAAAATGATTTGCTGATTTTTATTAAAGCCCAGTTGCTGATTGTCCAAATAGCTTAACTGTTGTTCTATTACCACAACGCTTAAAATAAGACAAATGGAAATAACAAACTGGAATACCACAAGGCCTTTTCGTATCACAGACCCAGAGAAATTATTTAACAATTTCCCCTTGAGCACCGAAATCGGCTTGAAAGATGAAAGATAAAACGCAGGATAGATGCCCGAAAAAATACCCGTTCCTACAGTAAGGGATGCGATGCAAAACCATAACGCAGGCCGGTTAAACAGATGATCATTTTTTTGCGTATAACTATTGAACAATGGCTGAAGAAGCGACGCGAGGACTATGGCCAGCAATAAAGCAAGAAAACTCATGATCACAGATTCTCCAAGGAATTGCCAGATCAGCATTTTCTTTTCAGCACCCATCACTTTTCTAATGCCTACTTCTTTCGCTCTTTTCATAGAGCGGGCGGTAGAGAGATTCATGAAGTTGATACAGGCTATGATCAGCACGAAGAAGGCGATACTGCCCAACACGTAGAGGTGAGTAATATTACCATTGGTTGCAATTTCGTTGTCCAGATCAGAATGTAAATAAATATCCTGTATTGGTTGAATAAACAGTTGTCTTACTATTCCCATTGCCTTTAGATCATTGCCGGCGCGGTGATCGATGAAAGGTTGCAATTTTTTTTCAAAAGTTGCAGGGTTCGATCCTTCTTTCAGTTTCACGTACGTGTAAAATATATTGTTAGTAGCCCAGTTAGTCTGATTTACTACCCAGGTTCCCACATCGTTATTGCGCATGGAAAGAAAGAAATGAGCGGGGATATGGGATTTGACATGTTGGTCGTCAAAAACACCCCGGACCGTATAATTAAAATTGCCATACGGCAACCCGATGACAACGATTTTATTTAAAGGGTTTTCATTCCCGAATAACTTCCGGGCGATTTCATTTGAAATAACCAGGCTGTTTGGCTCTTTAAGAGCTGATAAAGCATTTCCGTTTACAAATTCGTATGTAAAAACCTGAAAAAAATTAGAATCGACATAATAACCGTTGGTTTCATAAAACGAGTTGGTCTTTCCGGCAAGCTCATATTTCAACAACATTTTGTGCAGGGAAGGAAATTTGAGAAGTCTTGTGGGCTGTTCTACTTCCGGAATATCTGTCTTTAATCCCCAGGCGATCGGCGCGGCTGTAGATGCCCATGATTTGTCGTTCGGATTTAATTTTTTTACTGCCTTATAAGCAATCCGGTAAATGCGGTCGGCATTCAAATTCTGTTTATCATAGCCAAGTTCACTCAGAATGTAGGAAATCATCAGAATACAGGTGGCCAAACCCACAGCTAATCCAAAAATATTTATGAAAGAAAAAACCTTATTCCTTGAAAGATTCCGATAAGCGATCTTTATATAATTTCTGAACATGATGTTGGTTTATTCAGTCCTGTTGCTGCAATCAGCGCGGCGGTCATCGCCGGCCTATCATACCAATGGCAGAGGCTAAAGCAATGCCAGAGTGGTAAGCTATTATTATTCAATAAATTAATTGATATCGACGAATTGAATTGTACGTTTTTGATACGATTGATGTCCGGTTCCGGTTTCTAAAATTGTATTTACATTTCTTCCAGTAAAACTTTTTCCCTGCCGATCTTTAATCTGTAGTCAGCACCGCATTTCAATTCAAAGTTTTCTTTGACATGACCCACCGGAAATCCATAACAGACGGGATATTCGAAATCTTCCAGAAAGTCACGGATGATTTCATACGCATTTTGACCAAAGGGTCTTTCCGTATCCTTCATATCGGTGAAACTTCCAATGATGACTGCAGCAGGTTTTTGAAATTTTCCCGCCTCTCTCAACTGATACAGCATCCTGTCCATATTATAGAGATATTCCCCGATATCTTCGATAAATAAAATCAATCCTTTCGTTTTAAAATCTGAAGATCCTCCGACGGCATGCGCAAGCAATGTGAGGTTTCCGCCCATCAATTCACCTTCTGCTTCGCCGCGCCGGTTAAACGGGTGGGGGTCACAAGCAATATTTTGTTTTTCTCCAGTCAGCAGATCCCTCACCGAGTTTATATATATATCGTCTGTTCCGGCATCCGCAAAAGCACCTGCCATAGGTGAATGTGCTGTGGCTATCTCATAATTTGCATAGATATGTGCATGTAACAGGGTTATATCGCTGTAGCCTAAGATCCACTTTGGCGACTTTTTGAATTTCTTAAAGCTGATCTGATCGATTATCCGGCTCAGTCCGTAACCGCCCCGTCCAAATAAAATAGCGGAGATATTATCGTCATCCAGCATCGCCTGCAAATCGTCCAGACGTTCAGCATCTGTTCCGGAAAAATAATTCAACGAATCGCTTCCTACGGTCCGCCCGATTTTCACGCGAAATCCCCACGATTTTAAAGTATGCACACAACTGAGGATCCGTTCAGCCGCCATATAACCGGATGGACAAACAATGCCTATCGTATCACCGGATTTCAGAAAAGGCGGAAAAAGATTTGCCATTACACGTATGTTTTAAATCACCCTGAAAGTCTAAAGCTTAAAACTTTTAATCACTATTTGCAGACCGGATATGGTATTCACTATCATTTGTGTTATTGCAACATTTACATCTCCTTTTTTATAAAAGCTTTACGCATTACGCTTTGAGCTACGCTTAAGAAGTTTCTTTAAAAATAACCTGCCCGTTGCTGATATTCAATGCATGCTTTACGCCACACTTCAATGCATAATTCGTTTTGACATGACCCACAGGAAAATTAAAACAAACCGGGTATTTGTAGGCACTTACCTGATCCATGACGATATTGTAAATACTTCTGCCAAATTCATCGCCGGGGTCATCCGGTTTAACCCGGAATGCCCCAATCAGTAAACCATTCAGCCGATCCAGTTTACCCGTACGTTTCAGATTATAAAACATTCTGTCAATGCTGTAAAGATATTCCCCTGTATCTTCCAGAAACAGTATCATGCCGTCTGTTCGCAAATCAGATGCTGAACCGGCCAGGGTCTCGATCGTTTTAAGATTACCTCCTGCCAGAATACCACTGCCTGATCCCGGACGATTTGCCGGATCGTAAATAACCGGATATTCAATGGCCTTACCGGTCAGGGCAAGCTGAATGGATACAATGCTTTCCCATTGTTCCTTTTCTGCCTGCTCAGGATGATCCGGAAAACTATTACACATTTTTGAATGAATAGACGCGATATGAAAGTGGTGGTTGAGTTCCGCATGAAAAACGGTGACATCGCTAAAACCGATAATCCATTTAGGCGTCTCCGTAAATTTCCTAAAGTCGAGCTGATCGATGATCCGCACACAACCATAACCGCCCCTTGCACACATTATGGCGTGGATCGAAGGATCGTCGAGCATTTGCTGCATATCTGCAAGTCTTTCGGTGTCGGTTCCGCCAAAAATAAAATCCCTTTCTCCCACGGTCTTGCCCAAACGAATATTGAAACCCCAGCTGCGGATAGTTTCCATAGCCGGTTGCAGTTCCGCGAGCGTCATAAAACCGGCCGGGCAGGTAATGCCCACGGTATTTCCTGGCTTCAGGTAAGGAGGAATACGCCAGGGCAAGTCGTCAGGACGCCCTGTTATTGTTTCCTGTGTCAGATCCCAGGGAGCAGACGCCAGGAATGGACCAGCCAGCAGGGATCCTAAAAAACGTTTTCGCTTCATCAATTAAAGTTAAAGGATGAGTATGATTTAAAAAGTAGATAGTTTATGGACGATGCATTATTACCAATAGCCGATGCTTCCGGGGTTTACGTTTGAGCTTTGAGCTTTACGCCTGCATAACGTATTTTTGCATTCCCCGCGGAGCCAGATCCGCTGACAAATTATGAAAGAATACAATCGCATCCTGGTTACGGCAGCACTTCCCTATGCAAATGGCCCTGTTCATATTGGTCATCTGGCAGGCTGTTATATTCCGGCGGATATTTACGTACGTTTTGAAAGAGCCAGAAAAAAAGATATTCTTTTTGTAGGAGGCAGTGATGAACATGGAGTTCCGATTACCATCCGGGCCATGAAAGAAGGCATTACTCCGCAACAGGTAGTGGATAAATATCATGCACAGATTAAAAAAAGTTTTGAGCAGATGTTTATATCCTTTGATATCTATTCAAGAACTACCAGCAAAGTGCATCACGAAACGGCTGCCGGATTCTTCAGGAAATTATATGATGAAAATATTTTTGAGGAAAAAGAAACTGAACAATACTATGATGAGGAAGCGAAGACTTTTCTCGCAGATCGGTATATTACGGGAACCTGTCCGATATGTGGTAATCCCAATGCGTTCGGAGACCAGTGTGAGCGTTGTGGTTCTTCGCTGAGTCCGGACATGCTCATCAATCCCCGAAGCACACTCAGCGAAGCGGTGCCGGTAAAAAGAAAAACCAAACACTGGTATTTCCCATTACAGCATTATGAATTATTTCTGAAAGAATGGATATTAAACGGTCATACCGAATGGAAGAATAATGTGTATGGTCAATGTAAGAGCTGGCTCGACAATGGTTTGCAACCCCGCGCCATGACGCGTGACAGCAACTGGGGAATCAAGGTACCGCTACCGGATGCGGAAGGAAAAGTTTTATATGTATGGTTCGATGCCCCGATCGGATATATTTCCGCCACGAAGGAACTCACCCCCAAATGGGCTGATTACTGGCAACAAAACGACACGAAACTGGTTCATTTTATTGGTAAGGATAATATTGTTTTCCATTGTATCATTTTTCCTGCCATGTTAAAAGCCCATGGACACTATGTTTTACCGGATAATGTACCGGCGAACGAATTTCTGAATATTGAGGGCGAGAAAGTTTCTACCAGCCGGAACTGGGCAGTATGGGTGCATGAATACCTGGAAGATTTCCCGGGTTGTGAAGACGTTCTCAGATATGTGCTCTGTGCAAATGCACCGGAAACAAAGGACAACGATTTCACCTGGAAAGATTTCCAGGACAGGAATAATTCTGAACTGGTTTCCATTTTCGGAAATTTTGTAAACCGGACCCTGGTCCTGATGCATAAACTGTGCAAGGGAAAAGTTCCCGTGTGGCATGAGAAAATGAGGGACGAAGCAGACGCAGATCTGATTCACCAGATAGATCAAACAAAAATTACGGTTACAGAACTATTAGAGACCTATAAATTCAGGGATGCGCTTTATTCTGTGATAGACCTGGCCAGAAAAGGAAATAAATATTTACAGGACAAAGAGCCCTGGAAAAAAGCGGGTAAAGAAACTACTTCGGCAGAGAACCAGGAAAAAATTGATAATTGTCTGTTTCTCTGTCTGCAACTGACCGCCAATCTTACAATTCTCATCAATCCGTTTCTTCCTGCTACGGCAAAAAAATTATTATACATGCTGAAAGTAGTGGAAAGAATGCTGGAATGGGAAAATGCGGGCAAAATAGATTTGCTGAAAACCGGTTACAGTCTTCGTGCGCCGGAATTATTATTCAGGAAAATTGAAGATGAAGAAATCGTAAAACAAATGGAAAAACTCCATAAGAACGCCTTGAAACCAGTTATAGCAGAAACCCTTTCTCAACCAACTACAATTAAAACTGAAATACAATTTCCGGATTTTGATAAGCTCGATCTGCGAACCGGAGTTATACTCGAAGCCGAAAAAGTAGCAAAGGCAGATAAACTGCTCAAACTGGAAGTAGATCTGGGTTTTGAAAAAAGGACCATTGTATCGGGCATCGCACTGCATTTTAAACCCGAGGACATTATTGGAAAGCAGGTTGTGGTGGTGGTCAATCTGGCACCCCGAAAAATGAAGGGAATAGAAAGTAAGGGCATGATCCTGATGGCTGAAGACAAATCGGGGAAGCTGTATTTTGTCAATCCGGATGATAAAATAGAGGCAGGCTCTATCGTAAGTTGATCAACCCCAAGCCGACTGAATTTGAACTATAAACGAATCCATTATGAAAAGAATCATACGAAAAGTGGCTGTATTGGGAAGTGGCGTGATGGGCTCCCGCATTGCCTGCCATTTCGCCGGCACGGGGGTTCAGGTATTATTGTTGGACCGGGCGCCGGCCGAATTGACTGAATCAGAAAAGGCAAAAAAATTGGCGCTGGATCACCCGACGGTTAAAAATCGAATTGTAAATGAGGCGCTGGCTGCTGCTATTAAATCAAACCCTTCGCCGGTTTATGATTTAACAGTTGTGAAAAGAATTCAGACCGGCAATTTCACCGACAATATGAAAGACATTTCATCCTGCGACTGGATCATCGAAGTAGTGGTGGAACGCCTGGATATCAAATTGAACATCTTCAGCGAAGTGGAGAAATTCCGTAAGCCGGGAACCCTGATCAGTTCCAATACATCTGGTATACCGATTCATCTGATGAATGAGGGAAGATCCGAAGACTTTAAAAAACATTTTTGCGGAACTCATTTTTTTAATCCTCCCCGGTATCTCCGTCTGCTCGAAGTCATTCCTACTCCTCTTACAGATCCTGCAGTGACTCAATTTCTCCTGGAATATGGCGACATCCATTTAGGTAAGACCACCGTACTATGCAAAGATAGTCCGGCTTTTATCGCTAACCGGGTAGGTGTATTCAGTATCATGGCCATCTTTAAGCTCATGGATAAACTGGGCCTGAATATAGATCAGATAGAAACACTGACGGGTCCCATTATTGGCCGTCCCAAATCGGCCACTTTCCGAACTGCAGATATAGTCGGTCTGGATACACTGGTAAAAGTTGCGAACGGTGTATATGAAAATTGTCCTGAAGATGAGGCGAGAGATATATTTCAGATACCTGTATGGCTGGAGAAGATGATTTCCAATAACTGGCTGGGTGATAAAACCGGCCAGGGTTTTTTTTCCAAAAAGAAATCGGTGACCGGTGAACGCGAAATATTCACGCTCGATTTGAAGTCTCTTGAATACAAGCCCAGGCAAAGAGTTTCATTTCCGGGTGTGGAGACGGCCAAACCCATTGATGATTTGAAAGAAAGACTAAAAATTTTAATAAGGGGTACTGATATATCAGCTGATTTTTACAGGCAATTTCACTATCAGTTGTTTTCCTATGTATCTCACAGAATACCCGAAATAAGCGAAGAATTATATCGGGTTGATGATGCGATGCGAGCCGGCTTTGGATGGGAAATCGGTGCTTTTGAAACCTGGGATCTGTTTGGTGTTGCTGATACGACCCATAAAATGGAAGCAGCGGGTTATAAAGTGTCAGGCTGGGTAAACGAAATGATTGCCGCCGGTTTAGGAAGTTTTTATAAGGTGGAAAATGGGGAGAAGCTGGTATATTCTCCAGCAAAAAAGAAATATATTTCTGCGGTAACCGGCGATCCGCGTGCATTCATAGTAATGCGGAATTTCGAGAACCAGACGATCTGGAAAAATTCCGCTGCGCACTTGTATCATATTGGTGACGAAGTGCTGGGACTGGAGTGGTTTACCAAATTCGGAACCATTGGCGGGGAAGTACTGGAAGGAATACAACGATCCATCGGTATAGCCGAAGAAAAATACAAGGGTCTTGTGATAGCCAATGAATCTGCCAATTTTTCCGCCGGTGCAAACGTAGGTATGATTTTTATGCTGGCTGTTGACCAGGAATTTGAAGAACTGGATATGGCTGTCCGCATGTTTCAGAATACCATGATGCGGGCCAGGTATTCAGCCGTTCCGGTGGTTGTCGCTCCACAGGGACTGACACTGGGTGGGGCCTGTGAATTAAGTTTACACGCAGATAAAGTGGTGCCCGCAGCTGAATCTTACATCGGCCTGGTAGAACTGGGAGTAGGTTTAATCCCCGGTGGCGGTGGAACCAAGGAATTTACTTTGCGGGCTTCGGATGAGTTGCATGCCGACGAACCGGAAACGATTACATTGAAAAATCGCTTCTTTACCATTGCAACTGCAAAAGTTTCCACTTCTGCCCGGGAAGCCTTCGATCTCGGAATATTGAAAACGGGAAAGGACTACATATCGATCAATCCGGACCGGAGGATCGCAGACGCAAAAAATGCTGTGGTAGAATTATATCAGGATGGCTATACAGAACCAACCCGGAGAACTGATATTAAAGTGCTTGGTCGTTCTGCCCTGGGTGCCCTGTATGCAGGAATACATGGTATGTGGCGCGGAAACTATGCGACCGATCATGATGTACTGGTTGCCAGAAAACTTGCCTATGTGATGTGTGGCGGCGACCTGAGCGAACCGGCGCAGGTATCGGAACAGTATCTCCTGGATCTCGAACGGCAGGCCTTTCTTTCGCTGTGTGGTGAAAAGAAAACACTTGAAAGATTACAAAGCGTTATTAAGTCCGGCAAACCGGTCAGAAACTAATCCAACATGAAAAGAATTTTATTTGCGTCCGTTTTTACAGGTCTGTTTTTTCTGGTGGCCTGCCAGGGACATGAAACGTCCACTGCAAACCAGGAAAAAACGGATACTGCCTTTGCGATCATTGGAAAGGTTACCGGTCAGGATACCGGAAGCATCTATCTCCATCACCGCGAATCCGGAAAAATAGATTCTTTCTCATTGGAACATGGCTTTTTTAAATTCAATGGCAAAGCAGATATTCCTGAATTGTGTACCATCGAATTGGATGATCATACGAAACAATTTTTCCTGGAGAACGGGAAAATATCGATGCTGATAAAAAAAGATTCTCTTCGTTATGCGCAGATTACGGGAACGAAATCCCAGGATGAGTTCAACTATTTTAAAGATCAGTTCAGTAAAACGGTCACCGACCGATTGGATGAAACGGATAAAGCGTATGATGCAGCCCAGGAGAAAAAGAATCAAAAAGTTATGGACAGCCTGGATACACGGTATAATGCCCTCGATCTGGAATTAAAACAACTGGTTATGGATTTTACCAAATCGCATCCCGCTTCTGTTGTTTCTGCTTATGAAATTTATGCGAATTTCTCCTATAATCCGCAACTGGGCCAGATCGACAGCCTGTATCAGCAACTGGATACAGCTGCAAGGAAAACTTATTTTGGAAAGCAGCTGGCCGTGATCATTGAAAAAGCAAAACAAACGGCAGTTGGAAAAAATGCTCCGGATTTTTCTGCCAATGATATAAACGGGAAACCTTTATCCCTGTCTTCACTAAAAGGGAATTATGTACTATTGGATTTCTGGGCCAGCTGGTGTGGTCCCTGCCGCCAGGAAAATCCGAATATTGTAAAGGCTTATCACGCATTTCATAATAAGGGGTTTAATATTTTCGGGGTGTCTCTGGATGATTCCCGGGCTGACTGGTTACAGGCAATAAAAAAAGACGGCCTGAACTGGACGCAGGTTTCTGATCTGAAGGGATGGAAATCTGATGCCGCAGCGCTGTACGGAATAAAGGGCATTCCGATGAATTTCCTGATAGATAAAAATGGAGTGATCATAGCTAAGGGACTGCGCGGAAAAGATCTGGAAAATAAATTACTCGAAATTTTGCATTAAACTTCTAACCCCCCTGACAACATAATGGGAGAAGCCGAATGGTTGAAATCTGACTCAGTCATCCGTATACATTCGGATTTTTATTTTTATGGTGAAGCGGCTTCCGCTGCGCTGGCCGAATCCATTGCAAATGATATTGCAAATCACTGGAACGAGCCGGCAGCAACCGTAGTTTTGAAAAACGCATTATTCAATATTGAATTTATTATCCGTGGATTTTATGAAAAAGATCTGATACCTGAAACAGTATGGTTCAACACCAATCCCAGGAATAATTATTTCCGGATAGAAGAGGTTTCTCCCGTACACGTGTCATTCGTGGATGGCATCCAGTGTAATACCGGATATTTTAAATTGGACAATCTCATAAATAATTCCACTACCGCCGCCCATGAGTACGGACATACGATCGGTCTTGACCATCCGGAACAATTGGATATACGTGGAATGGGTCAGCCCGGTATCATGTACCCCAGAGGAACGATTTGTGATCCCCCTTATCAATATGATCCGACGGCGGAGCCACTAAAGGCAGGAGGAACCATTAATCCTTCTACCCGAAAAGTTTTGCAGACAGATATTGATCACCTGCGACTACATAAATTAAGCTGGAACAATAAAGGCTTTGCCGTTCTTGGAGATTTTTCCAGCGTCTATCATGATAAACAGCATCCTCCCCAATAGATCGGCTATACGACAGTTTATTCGCTAATTTAGCCACCTTCTATGGTGCCGATTCTTTCTTTGAAAAATATCAGTAAATCCTATAACCGGATAAAAGCTTTGCAGGACGTTTCATTTGAAGTTCCGGGAGGCGCCGTATTTGGCATTCTCGGACCAAACGGAAGTGGAAAGACTACTTTATTGGGAATCGTAATGGATGTTTTAAAAGCCAGCGCAGGTACTTATACCTGGTTTGGAAATCCTCCGTCCGAAAAACTAAGAAGGGAAATTGGGACTCTGCTGGAAACACCCAATTTTTATCATTATTTATCTGCCCGGCACAATCTGGAGATCGCCGCTCTCATAAAAAATAAACCGGCTGATGATATTGAACGGGTATTAAAGCTGGTGAGACTTTATGAAAGGCGCGACTCTAAATTTCAAACCTATTCACTCGGTATGAAACAGCGGCTGGCTATTGCCGCCTGCCTGCTTGGAAACCCCTCTGTTCTGGTTTTTGATGAACCAACAAACGGGCTGGATCCTTCCGGCATTGCCGAAATCCGGCAATTGATCATAGATCTGGCGGCTGCCGGGAAAACCATTATTCTGGCGAGCCACCTGCTGGCTGAGGTGGAAAAAGTCTGCACCCATGTAGCCATTTTGCAACAGGGAGTATTGATAAAATCCGGTGATGTGTTATCAGCATTGAGCCAGGAAGTCTGGCTCGAACTAGGTTCAGCGGATATGACGGGATTAAAAGAGATCCTGGAACGCTTACCCGGGATAAAAAAGATAGTCAGGCAGGCTAACCACTTCCAGGTATATTTTACCAATGCCATACCTGATCCGGAATGGATCAACCGGTATTGTTTTGAACAGAATATTGTTCTGAATTTTTTACAGGTGATGAAAAAAAGTCTGGAATCTGCATTTATTGAACTCACCGATAATGTAAGTAATTAATCATGAACGACTTTCTGAATACGCTGCGTGTCGAATGGCTGAAACTAAAATATTACAGAACGTTCTGGATTTTGCTCGTTGTTATTGCAGTATGCATTCCTGCATTTAACTATGTGATTTATGATGTAACAGACAACAGCTTCCCAAAAATGAATGGGCAAAATATATTGGGCAACCCTTTTTCCTTCCCCAATGTGTGGATCACCGTTCCATACAATGCCGGTATACTCATCTTCATTCCCGCTATACTGATTATTACTTTATTTACAAATGAATATACGTTCCGTACACACCGGCAAAATGTGATTGACGGATGGAGCAGATGGAGATTTATCCGGATTAAAATAACCGAGGTATTCATATTAAATTTGTTCGTCACAGGTGTAGTTGTTTTAACCTGTTTATATTTCGGATTCATTACAAGAACAGCACTCCAGCCAAAACCAGGATGGGAACAATATCGTTTTATTTTGTTCTTTTTTGTGGAGATGCTCGATTACTCTTTAATTGCGGTTCTGATCGCTATGCTGA